>OOBX01000482.1_pt1 | contig 21785 bp, 15 predicted proteins | sample 1671021 | NCBI WGS metagenome assembly OOBX01 (sample SAMN06348114, study PRJEB24527) | human gut metagenome | biome: human gut; feature: ankylosing spondylitis patient; material: feces | host: Homo sapiens | place: China | collected 2015-10 | reverse complement strand
ATTGTCAGTGCAACTTGATAGCTTAATAAACTCCTCATTAAGATCGCATGACCAGTCCATAACACCGCTAATATAGCATGGCGTGTCTATTATTATTTCCAGTGTGTGATAGTAAGAAAGGTCATCACTCCCGGAAATAATCAAGCGATTATGTTCATAAAGAAAAACTGAAAAATCCAACCAACTTTCTTTCCAATTATGGTGCTTTATATCATTAATTATGTTTTGCTCACTCATGGAATAGTTCCTGTAGGCAATGGTATATGAGTATCATTTGCAGCTCCTGGATTATAATTCGGACTTTTAGTTTTCAAATCAGATGTATGATGCCAACTGCCATCAGGAGAACCATACTCCCAACCATAGCCTTGATTAGTCGCAGGATTTGTTCCACTTTGGCTTCTACCAATCCTATATATGGGGCCATTGGCAGAATTACTCCCTGCTGGAGCAGTAGGGTTTACATCATGAGCCCTTACTTCATATTTATAATTTCCGACGGTGAATTTTTCTTTAAATTTTATAGGGTAGTTATGCCCAGACAAGCCTTGCCGATGTAAAGCATAATTTAACACATCCTGCGGTGAGGTATTTTTAATTGCTTGATGCGCTTGTGCTGCTGTCATACCTTGAGAACGATTGTATTTATACCAATCATACATCACAGGACATATAGCTAATCCCAAAGGATCAACATACCCCAGCGGATTAGGCACATACCGGTAAGTCTGCTCACCCCCCAGCAACCCCAGCGGATCACTCACCAGGTACATCCCGGTTTCCGGCTCGTAATACCGGAACCGGTTATAGCACAGCCCGGATTCTGCATCCTGCCACTGTCCCGCATACAGCAGGCCGGGGTCGGCTTCCGGGTCCAGTTCCCCGCGCGGGTCCGGGTAGCCGGTGTCTGCGGGCAGGCTGAGTGCCAGCCCCCACAGGCTGGTCTGCCCCGGTCGCCAGACGGTTTTACCTTCACTGTTAAAGAGCATCAGCGGACGGCCCGTCAGGTCGCTCACCGCATGATTCGTCCGCGTCACCCACTGCGGGGCCACGGACGGATGCGGCTGCCGTACCCGGCTGCACTGCTGGCTTATCAGCTCAAAGCCGTTAAACACCAGGTGCCGTACGCTGTACAGTTTATCATCGCGGTATTCCCGGATTTCCGCAATACTGTCGCCGTCCCACAGGTACGTGATGCGGATTTTCTTCCGGTCGCAGCGTTTTTCCGTCCGTCTGCCGCTGGCGTCGTGGCGGTATTCCCACTGCTCACCCTGTGCGCTGCAATACCCGGTCAGCTGGTCACGGCTGTCCCACCGGAACCGCTCTGTTTCCGGGCGGTAGCCGTCACGGTGTTTTATGCGGCTGACCATCCGGCCTGCGGCGTCATAGTCATACTGCGTGTTTCCGGCCTGTTTCAGCCGGTGGCCTCCGGCATACTGGTCAGTCTCTTCACTTATCCGGTGCCAGCCCGCAGACTGCGCCTTCAGGTAGCCGCAGCTGTCATAGCCATAGGACTCATCGCCTTCGCCATAGCCCAGCCCGGTGCCTGAGGCTGTCACCGCCGTGACCTGGCCGTTCCGGTCCAGCCGGTATTCCCGCCGTGTTTCCCGTCCGTAATCTTCCCGGCTGGTGACGCCTGACACATTACCCGCGCTGTCGTAACGGTACTCCCGTACCCGTGAGGGGAGCAGCCCGCCCCATGTGGCTTCTGCCGGGAAAAGTCCGGCGCGCTGACTGACAGGCTGACCGGCTGCATTCCAGCCCTGTTCACAGGCAAAACTCCGGTTACTGTGCCGGAGCACTTCACGTCCTGCCTCATCACGGCTGAACGTCAGCGTCTCATCCCCCGGCAGAATGACCTCCGTCAGTTCTCCGGCGGCGTTGTAGCGGTACGTGGTTTTCAGCAGGGATTCACCGGGGTGTCTGTCGCGTTCATCTTCCGGTGGCAGGATACAGCGGATGACGGTGTGTTCATCGGGGTAGTGGTATTCAATGGCCCGTCGGCCCTGAGTGGTGACATTCACCCGCCCGCGTTCGTCATAGCCGGTGCGCTGTGATGTGCCGTCCGGGCTGAAGATACCCGTCAGCCTGCCGGATTTGTCATACGCATACTGCGTTTTGCCTTCCGGCGTGATGACTTCTGCCAGGCGGCCTGCGGCGTCCCGGCTGTAGAGGATGGTTTCCTCCAGACCGTTAACCCTGGCGGTACACAGGCCATCGGCATCATAACGGTAACGCCAGACCACGCCGCCCCAGTCACGCTCTTCCGTCACCCGGCCGCAGTTATCCAGAACATAAAGATATGACTCACCCTGCGGGTTGATGACTTCTGTCAGTTGCAGCGTGTCTTTATCGTAGCGGTACTGCCAGCGGTGGCCTTCACCGTCCGTTCGCGCCACCGGCAAATCAAACGGGCCGTACTCCATTGTCCAGACAACACCGTTACCGTCCGTGTACGCCAGCAGGTTGCCGTGACGGTCGTAGCGGAATCCTTCCGCGCCGGTGCCAGTGCGCTCAAGGCCGCTCAGTTTATGGTGCTGCTGCCACTGCAACCTCACTGACTGACCGCCGGGGCCGCGCATCTTCACCGGCAGGTCGTGACCACTGTATTCGGTGTGGTGTTCGCGGCCCATCACGTCGGTGAGTGTTTCCGGCCGGTTGTGGTGGTCGTACTCTATGCCCAGACGCCGTTCATCCTGGCGGAATATTCCCGACAGCAGCCCCTGAGCGGTGTATGCCAGCCGGGTCTCTTCGCCCTGTGGCGACACCAGACTTACCGGCAGGCCGCGTTCATCACACTGCTGTGTCCACGTCTGCCCGGCAGGGTCGGTGATGTTGCTGAGCAGGCCGCGCTCATCATAGCGGTACTGCCACTCCGCGCCGTCTGCCGCCGTGTAACGGCTTAACTGACCGTGTGCGGCGTTGTATTCAAATTTCTCCACCCGCCCGGCAGGGGAGTGACGGGCCAGCAGGTGATGGAATTCATCCCATTCATACATGGTGGTGCTGCCGTCCGGCGCTGCTTCCCGCAGAATATTGCCGTCAGGATCATAGTAATAACGGTGAATGCCCTTGCCGTCCGTCACGGTGGTGCAGCCGTCACCATAGTCCAGCGTGGCGTTGTAATAGCCCTCCGCCCCGGTGACATTCACGCACCGGCCCTGTTCATCGTAGGTGAAACGGCTCCACGTCTGGTCGTTATCGGACCAGCGGATGATCCGGTCCGCAGCGTCGTACTCATAAAACAGGTGGTAGTCCAGCCGCGCATCCGCTTCTGTCAGCCGCCCCCGCGCATCCTGTTCGTAGGTCGCCAGCGTCTGTATGCCGTTATCCGTGCGGTGAATGGCTTTCAGGTAGCCGCTGGCGTGGTACGTCAGTTTAAGCCGGATCCCGTCGGTGTGACTGACACCTGTGATCCGGTACTGGCTGTCGCGCTCAAACGTGATGCGGTTGCTGGCGGTGTCGCTCATCCCGCCCAGCATGTACATCCGGTCATTGGGGCTGTGTGCCAGGCGGTCATCGCTGGTATCGTCAGTCACCGGGTGGCGCAGACGCATTCCCGGAAAGGCGTCATAAAAGAAGCGGCTGCTCAGTGCATCCCTGTCGAACAGCTCCAGATAATCATCGCGGCGGCGCAGAATGTACTGGGCGTGATACGGGTTAACCGCCGTATCACTGTCACCGTCGAAGGCGAAGTTCAGCGTGGCTCCCTGGCTGATGATATCCACCCGGTTTCCCTGTTCACGCACCCAGGCGTATTCGCTCCAGGAGTCGCTCCAGCCCACGCCGGTCAGGCCATGCAGCGGCAGTACAGAACTGTGGAAACGGGTGAAGGAGAGGGGGAGGGTCTGGCCCAGCGTAAAGTCGGTACGTTCGTCGCAGTACGCGCCGGTTACCGGATCGACAGGATCTGTTACCCATCTGATGACTTTATTGGCAATACTTTTTAACGACTTACCTGTTTTTCCCAGCAACGCGCCGAGCTTTGCCCCCAGCAGCTTCCCGCTTTTCCCCAGCAGGTTCCCCAGTTTGCCGAGTCTCGCCAGATTCTTCAGTTTTCCCAGCAGTCCCGCTGGCGGCAGAAGATAGCTGGCTATCGTTATTCCCCCCAGGATCATTCTCTGCCACGGCGGGAACTCTGGCTGGATATCCAGATAGGTCACCTGTTCACCGCCAATAAAGACGTCCGGCGAACCTTCCACGATTGCCGCGCTGCACTCCAGTTTGTCCCCTTTGCGTGCGGCAGGCTGATTGTTGATAAAGACGTTGCTGCTGCCCTGGGCTATCCTCGGTGGTTTGTTCTCCTTGTCGCAGAGCGCCGTGTCCTCACCGGCTTCCGGGAAATCCACGTCTTTTTTGATTTCGCCACGCCCGCCCACCATGGTGGCAAACTCCATTAATACCGGACCGGCGGGAAACAGAAGCGATGCGCCGGCGCTGACGCGATCCATAAAACCGGCATTGCTGTCCGTCAGGGTGATAACAGCGTTCCCCCAGGCCTTCGCCAGTGGTACTGCTTTTTCCGCTGCCGATTCAAGCAGGTCAGTGGCAATATCACCCCATGAGGGTTCCCCCTGTGGGATTTCAGGTATTGCTCCAGGTGGGGGAGGAGGGGGAAGGGTGACGGCGGCCCTGGCAGCGGGCTTTCCGTTAATGTTTACATTTTCAGAACCGGTATTGATGGCGCCGTCCGTGTCACAAAAGCTGTTTATCCATGATTCAAGCTGGTTCTGTTTCTCCTCCACATAATCACTCGCCTTATAGCTGGCATACATCAGCGCAGGCACCAGAACCAGCGCATAAGGGCCGGTGGCACAGGCGGCCATAATCAGGCAACCTTCTGCGATGGTCACTATCGCCCCCAGCACGGCCCCTGCCAGCGCCCCCAAAAAACTCTTGTGCTGAATTTCATCGCCCAGCCTGGCGGCGGGGGGGCCGGACTTTTTTGATGCCAGCATCTGTGCAATGGCTTTGTCGTTGGCTGCCCGTTTCATCTGGCTGGCGACCATCGCCTGCTGTGACAGCATTCGCATTGCCAGCGTACCGCCTGCGGTCGCTCCCTGTGGCCCGCCTGGTCCTTCACTCATGTGTTATCCCTCGTTTATGTCAGCGCGGCTGGTCCTTTTGGATGTCATTCTCCGGTGGCAACGGGGTGAAGCTCTTTATCACCTCCAGCAGCATCGTCTTTTGACTGTTCTTCAGGGATAAGGAGGTGCTGAAAGTGAAGGTCAGCAGCGTATCTCCACGCCGCTGGAATACGGCTATCTGGCTAATCCGCCCCTGATTCCCCTCATCTTCCGGACCGTTCCAGGAATAATCCAGCAGCCAGGCCGGGGCCTCTGCCAGAGTGATTTCCCGGCAGGCATGTTCGGTGTACCCATCAAGTTTGCCCTGGTACAGCGCCAGCGTTTCCTGGTACAGCTCTGGTGTCAGGGTTCCCTGTGGAACGGCTTCGCGGGTAATGACCAGGTTGATGCCACTGTTATCTGTGGACACCAGGACCTGCATTGACTGATCCTGCCATTGAGACGGCAGTTGAATGTGGCCTTCATTAAAAGTGAACTGCATAAAATACTCCCTGATAATCTGAGTGAATCAGTTGATGAAAACAGAACCGCCCACGATGGTGATGCCATCCTTCGACAGCCTGATTACCGTCGATTCCCCGACCTGTAGCTGAATGCCATCCGGCGTCAGCGCAATTTTGCTTTCCTCCACGGCCAGCAAAATTTCCTTAATCGCCGTATAAGCCTGTATACCGTCGCCTTCGCCACCATTGTTTACAGCGTCAACATGCACCGAACCGGCAATCGTGCCTCTGTCCTGAAAGACATCCTCAGATAAAGACCCTTTCAGTACTCCGGTGATCTTGTGGCCTTTTTCCACCGTAAGAAGGCGGTTACCTTCCTGGATCGTGACCGTCTGGTCATTTTTTACGGTTTCGTGGTGATCGTGTTTTACGGTGGTGGTACGGTCGTTGAGCACTTCGGTATCCATGTTCTTCTGCGCGTGGATGTAGACCTGTTCTCTCCCTGTCGCATCATCAAACTTCAGCTCATTAAATCCGCTGCCCATGTACGTTTTGGAGCGGATGGTCATCTGCGTCTTTGTTCCCGGCAGGCTGCCGGGGGTGCGGTTTTCCTGGTGGTAGGTGCGCCCCATAATGATCGGCTGGTCCGGATCGCCGTTGAGGAAGTCTACAATCACCTCCTGACCCACACGCGGTATCGCCAGGTGGCCAAAACCGGTGCCTGCCCACGCCTGTGCCACACGGATCCAGCACGAACTGTCCTGGTTTGACGGGTTATAGCGGTCCCAGTTGAACTTCACCCGCACGCGACCATGTTCGTCGCAGAAGATTTCCTCGCCTGCCGGTCCTGTCACGACAGCGCTCTGCGGGCCGTCGACCAGCGGTTTCAGCAACGGCTGTGGTCGCCATGTTCTGTCTGCCGGGATCACCGCAAAATGGTTCTCCAGCGCCGTCCCCGCTCCCTGCCGTCCTGGCACCGCCTGTGGCTGTTCGCCGTGCAGTTCACTTGCCACCACCTGCCATTCCCGGTTCAGGTTCGCCTGCGGATGCCCCGTCAGCGCAATTCGCCGTCCCGGCCATATCTCCGGCGAACGGCTTGTTCCGCGCGCCACTTCTGCGTTGTTTCGCCAGCCATCCATCTGCCAGCAGGCAAAGTTCTGCCCGTGGGCACCCTTGAAACGTCCGGGGTAGTCATACACTTCATACTGCGTGCGCTGGTAGTCCTGGTGCTGGCCTTCCTGTTCAAAACGTCCGGCCCAGCCGGGGCGTTTAAAGGTGTAGTCTTTGGTCACCACGGAAGAAGGGCGGATTTGTGCGCTGTAGCGGAACTGGCTGATGCAGAGGGTGCTCACCTCGGTACGGGTGTTCGGATTCCAGGGGATCTCAAAGGACTCCGGCAGATAACGCACGGTGTCGCACAGGACCAGGCTCTGGTCGGTACTTTTTTGCGCGTGCTCCTCATAAAAGAAGATGCCTTCCTCCGCCGCCATCCGGCACAGGAAATCGTAATCAGTCTCACCGTACTGGACACAAAACTCACGGGAAGGATGCGGCTCGCTGAACAGCGGACTCCATTCGGTCACCCCGTTTTCCTGCAACATCGTGCCGAGGATGCTTTTGATGTCCTCGTTCTGGAAGATACGGAAGTTCTGGCGCAGACCGGCACGCCACAGCGGCGGGTGCACCTTCATGCTGTACAGCATCTGGTTTTTGTCGTTCTCCCCCAGTTCAAACCAGGTCACCACACCTTTCACCCGGCGCTGTACGTCATCGCCCTGCCATACCGTCAGGTAGGCCATTTTGTCCAGCACCTGCGCAAATTCAAGGGAGAGAAACTGCTGGCTGACCAGAGAGAGATCGAGGGAAAAGAGCGAAGAGAGTGACTGGTTCAGATGAAAGGAGACCACCGCAAACGCGTCCGGTGGCAGGCCGTCCACTTCCAGCGTGAAACGTAATCCGGTTGACATAGCAACCTCCGGGTTTAAGGAAAAACAGACAGTTCGCTGTTAAAGCGGCTGTAACAGTACAGTGTTACGCTTGCGTTCAGGCACGCTACCGCCGAAGTTTCCGGCATCCGCCATCTCCCGTGAACGTAACCCCTTACTGACAACCTTTCTTTTTACGGCGTAATACAAAAACAGCATCCGGCCTAATAGCCGGATGCTGTTGGCTTAACTTATGCTTCCAGCGGTGCGCGCCAGTCGTCGGCACCGGAGGTGCCAGACTTGACGTGTTCCCACTCTATTTTGCGGTAGGCCAGTGAAACTTCGAGCAACTGGGTGAACTCGCGTTTCGCCGGATCCTGGCAATGCGGCATATGCAGTTTCATATCGACAATCGTCGAATCGGTCAGGCGGGTGGTGAAATAATGCTCCTGTTTGCCTTCCACAGAGGTACGCCACCAGTGAAGTTCAGTGGTTGGCAGCATTTCGCCGGAGGCCAGTGCGTTGTACATCAGCGGAACAGCTTTGTTCAGCGCCACGGTAAAAATGAACGGCTTGTGAGCACGCTGACCCGCAGGCTGGCCGGACTGAGGATCGGTCGGGACAGTAACGTTATGCAGGAATTCCTGCACCAGCATCTCGTCTTCGTGCCCCTGCACATAGATGTTGCCGACAGAATCAGCGGTAAATGCACCTGCAGTAATATTTCCCTGGGTCTGACCAGTGATGGAGATATAACACGGTGTTGGCATTTGTAAACTCCTTGTTAACGTGGTTAATTACTACTTACAATGACCTGCCGTTAATCCCAGACAGGCAGATGCAACTCACTTCACGGAACCGCATCATTTTTCAGTATTTTTTACATACAAACCGAGCTAGAATTTACGGTTGTCGTAAAAACTATTTTTAAAATCATTAAATCTCTTATTCAGCAATAACTTAATAATATATATCTGGATAACCATACCCAACTGTTCAAAGTCCGTATTGCCTCCATAAAATGGCCAAAGCTGAATCATGAATAAATATTGTATTTATCCTTTCTGAATTATCATTTTGATAATTTTTGAGATATTCCTTAAAAATACCCACTTAATCAATCACAAAACAAATATATAAACAAGCAATCATCAGATTAGCTTATGTTTAATGAAATTATTATATAATTCAATAAGTTACATAAAAACTCTATATTTAAATTATTGCCATAATACACCTGGCGCGAATTGCACAGGTTCACAAAATCTATTTAACGCTTGCAGAATACCCCTCTTTACGATCGATAAAAAGTCCTTTTCTTATTTATTTTGAAGCGTAGAATGCGGGGTGATGAAGGAGTGGTGATTTTATTTTCACCGCCATTAGGGCGGCATTGCCGATATTTTTTTGCGGTACAAATATGCCGTGTTCATGGCCTGTACGAGATAACATGACGGATCACTTTTATGAGCAAAAAATTTGAAGGCAGCGTCGCGCCTCGCGAGCGTATAAATATATCCTATGTCCCGAAGACGGACGGCCAGACGGCTGAAGTGGAGCTTCCGCTTAACATGCTCGTTGTCGGCGATACCGGAAATACGCAGGAAACATCCCCACTGGATGAACGTCAGGCAGTTTCCGTTAACAAGCACAATTTCGGTGCAGTGATGGCTGAAGCAGCCATTGGCCTCAATTTTACCGTCCCCGCCACGCTGAAGGGAAGCACAACGGACGATGAACTGAATGTGGCGCTGAATATCAAGCCACTGGATGATTTTTCACCGGACAGCGTGGCCCGGCAGGTTCCGGAAGTGAATAAATTGCTGGAACTGCGTGAAGCACTGACTGCACTGAAGGGGCCGATGGGTAACCTTCCGGCATTCCGTACCCAGCTCCAGGCATTGCTGGAAAATGAAGAGTCCCGCGAGCAGTTGCTCAAAGAAATCGGCCAGGTGAGCAATAAATAACCACCACTATTTCATTAAACAGGGTTATCCAGGCATGACGGCACACAAAAATATCTCCGGGACATACCACCTCTCTGTTGCAGACATTCTGCAGGTGGTTTACCAGGTATGTTTCAGCCCGTCCGTTGAAATCAACCAGGATGGTGTGGCTGCGCTGATTACAACACTGGATCGCCGTATCAGTGATCTATTGGATGAGATTATCCATCTTTGTGAGTTTCAGCAGAGCGCGCCGTACTGGCGGCGCGTACTTCACTGACGGCGAAAACCCGGTTTCAGAAACACAGCTAAAACAGAAGGATTTTCAGTATGTCTTTACAGGAAGAGGAACTCGTTTCCAGTCATGCCGGGCAGCCTGAGCAGGCATCGTCGCTGCTTGATCAAATCATGGCACAGACCCGTATTCAGCCCGGTTCGGAAGGTTATGACGTTGCCCGCCAGGGTGTGACAGCCTTTATTGCCAGCATCCTGCAATCCACTGCATCTGCCGAACCGGTCAATAAACTGGCCGTGGACAGCATGATTGCAGATATTGATGAACGCATCAGCCGCCAGATGGATGTCATCATCCATGCGCCTGCCTTTCAGCAGGTCGAGTCGTTCTGGCGCTCACTGAAAACCATGGTGGATCGCGTTGATTTCCGTGAAAACATCAAGGTCAACGTGCTTCATGTCACCAAGCAGGAACTTCTGGAAGACTTTGAGTTTGCGCCAGAAATTATTCAGTCCGGATTTTATAAGCACGTTTATTCGTCCGGTTTCGGACAGTTTGGCGGTGAACCCATCGCTGCCGTGCTGGGCGCTTATGAGTTCAAAAATACCGCGCCTGACATGAAACTGCTGCAATACGTCAGTGCCGTGGGCGCAATGGCGCACGCACCGTTCCTGTCCTCCGTTTCCCCGGAGTTTATGGGGCTGAACTCGTGGACCGAACTGCCTAATATCAAAGATCTTTATGCCATCTTTGAAGGTCCGGCCTACACCAAATGGCGCGCCCTGCGTGACTCGGAAGATTCGCGCTATTTAGGGCTTACGGCACCCCGCTTCCTGCTTCGCCAGCCCTATTCACCAACAGATAACCCTGTTAAGAACTTTAACTATTACGAAGATGTCAGCCAGAACCACGAAGATTATCTGTGGGGTAATACGGCCTGGATGCTGGCATGCAATATCGCAGACAGTTTTGCCAAATACCGCTGGTGTCCAAACATTATCGGTCCGCAAAGCGGCGGCGCAGTGAAAGATCTGCCGGTGCATCTGTTCGAAACGATGGGTCAGATTCAGGCCAAAATCCCAACCGAGGTGCTGGTCACCGATCGCCGCGAATTTGAACTGGCTGAAGAGGGTTTTATCACCCTTACCATGCGTAAAGACTCTGATAATGCAGCCTTTTTCTCTGCAAACTCGGTACAAAAACCGAAGCACTTTCCGGGAAAAGACGCAGAAACCAACTATAAGCTGGGTACGCAGCTTCCTTATCTCTTCATCATCAATCGGTTAGCGCACTACATCAAGGTGTTGCAGCGTGAACAACTGGGGTCATGGAAAGAAAGGAGCGACTTAGAAAGAGAGCTTAATACCTGGATCCGTCAGTATGTTGCCGACCAGGAAAACCCGCCTGCAGACGTGCGCAGCCGCAAACCTCTGCGCGCTGCCAAAGTTGAGGTTATGGATGTAGAAGGCGAACCCGGCTGGTACCAGGTTGCGCTAAGCGTGAGGCCTCATTTTAAATTTATGGGGGCAAATTTTGAGCTTTCCCTGGTTGGCCGGTTAGACAGGGAGTAACACACCATGATACCGGATCGGGAAAGAACCACAGGTTCTCTTTTTGAGCGTATGGAAGCCTCTTCAGCCAGAAACCGGCAGGGAGGCAGTATTCATTCGCTCAGGCAATCCATTCGCCAGAACCTACGAAACATTCTTAATACCCGGTCCGGTAGTTGCCGGGGTGCGCCTGAGCTGGGCATTGATGAACCGGAAGGGGCTGAAAACTTCCGCGAATCAATGAGTCGGGCCATCGCGCAATGTATAGAACGCTATGAACCCCGGATCTCACGCGCTGAAGTGCAGGCAGTGGTTTCATCCGCCTCCAGCCCGCTGGATATGACGTTTCATATTACAGCCTGGGTGACATTTAACGAAACGCATGAGGTGCTTGAATTTGATATGGCACCGAATGGCAGCCAGCATTACCGGGTGGACTGACAAATGGAATTTGAAGAACGCTATTTCCGGGAAGAACTCGATTACCTGCGCCAGCTTAGCAAGCTGCTGGCAACGGAAAAACCCCATCTGGCCCGCTTCCTGGCCGAAAAAGATGCGGATCCGGATATTGAACGCCTGCTGGAAGGGGTGGCTTTTCTTACCGGCAATCTCCGCCAGAAAATTGAGGATGAATTCCCAGAACTGACGCACGGGCTTATTAAGATGCTATGGCCTAATTACCTGCGTCCGGTTCCGGCAATGACCCTTATTGAATATACGCCGGATATGGATAAGTCTTCTGTGCCGGTGTTAATCCCCCGTAATGAGCAGTTTACAACCAACGCCGGGGAAATCAGAGTTGATGAAGTGCTGCCCTCTGATGCTAAAAAGGAGGAGCCGCCTCCCTGTACCTTCACCCTCTGCCGGGATATCTGGCTGCTGCCCGTTCGCCTGGAGCAGATTGAAAACCGCAGTACGACCCGTAATGGTGTTATCAACATCACCTTTTCGGTCGCACCGGGAACGGACTTCCGCACGCTGGATCTGAACAAACTTCGCTTCTGGCTCGGCAATGACGACAACTATACCCGTGACCAGCTTTATTTATGGTTCTGTGAATACTTGCAGGGTGCCGACCTGACTGTGGGTGAACAGCATATTCGCCTGCCTGAGTTTATGCTGAAAGCTGTCGGTTTTGAGCCACAGGATGCCATGCTGCCCTGGCCGAAAAACGTCCACAGCGGCTACCGGATCCTTCAGGAGTATTTCTGTTACCCGGATGCGTTTCTCTTTTTTGATCTTTGTGGTTGTCCGGCGTTGCCTGACGGATTGCAGGCTGAATCCTTTACCCTGCAACTGCGTTTTTCGCGCCCATTGCCCGTGGACATCCGGTTGCGCCGCGACTCCCTGCGCCTGTATTGCGCACCTGCCATTAATTTATTTATCCACCATGCAGAAGCCATCACGCTGGACAACCGGCGGGCAGACTATCCGCTGGTTCCCAGCCGCCATTATCCGGAACATTACGATGTCTTTTCCGTTAACGGCGTGGTGAGCCAGGTGCAGGATATGTTCAGGAAAAAAGATCTGGGGCGTCCTGTTTCGACGCAGGCCGCGCGCCAGTGGCCTGCCTTTGAAAGTTTCAGCCATCAGATGGAATACAGCCGGAAGCGGGAAGTGGTGTACTGGCATCACCGGACCAAAACATCCCTGTTCCATCGCGGCTTTGATCATACCCTTGCTTTTATACATGCTGATGGCAGTTATCCGTCAGACGAATCGCTGCTCAGTAATGAAGTGGTTTCGGTATCGCTGACCTGTACCAACCGTGAGCTTCCGTCACAAATTCGTTCCGGCGATATCACCGGCACAACCGGTAAAAATGCAGCTGTTGCTTCATTTCGCAACATTCCCCGCCCGACGCAACCGCTCTGGCCGGTCATTGATGGCAGCCTGCACTGGTCCCTGCTCTCCGCCATGAACCTGAATTATCTGTCATTACTGGATACGGACGCGCTGAAGCAGGTCATCGCCAACTTTGATCGCCACGCAATCCATCATCCGCAGACGGCGCGGCTGTCACAACAAAAGCTGGATGCCATTGAGCGTCTGGAGACTCGCCCTGTCGACCGCCTGTTTACGGGCATTCCCGTCCGGGGGCTGGCCTCCACGCTGTATCTGCACCCGGAGCCGTTTGTCTGTGAAGGGGAAATGTATCTGCTCGGTACGGTGCTTTCGCATTTTCTGTCGCTGTACGCCAGCGTTAACTCATTCCACATGCTGACCGTTGTGAACACAGAAAGCCAGGAGACATGGAAATGGACGGAAAGAACCGGGCAGCATCCTCTTATCTGAGTCCGGGAAATCCCCCGGCAGATAAAGAGCAGAATGATCCGCTGGCACAGGTTTTTCATAACGCCTGCTCTTACAATTTTTTTGCGATGGCGGAGCTGTTGCACCGCCTGGCACAGGGTGAAAAGGGGACGCCGGAATTATCCCTGCGCGACGATCCGGCACAGGAAACCCTGCGTTTCAGCGCCGATGCCAGCCTTGCGTTTCCCCTGAGTGATATCAGTGCGCTGAAACGGGATACGTCAGGGGCATTCAGGATGACCACTACCTTTATGGGGTTACAGGGGAGCCAGTCGCCTCTCCCCGGTTATTACCTCGATCACCTGGCCTGGAAAGCGGTACATGAACAAAGTCCGGTAGGTGATTTTCTGGATATGTTCAGCCACCGCCTGACCCAGTTTGTCTGGCATATCTGGCGTAAGTACCGCTATCACATCAGTTTTCGTAACGGCGGTGTGGATGCGTTCTCGCAGCGCATGTACTCCCTTGTTGGGCTGGGCCACCGCCAGCTTCGCGATAAGCTGGCGATTAATCACAGCAAAATGCTGGCGTATTCCGGGATCCTGGCAAATCCGGGACGATCCCCGGAAATAATCTGCGGTCTGGTGTCCCACTGTTTTGATTTGTCAGACGTGACGCTGCAAAACTGGCAACGTCGCAAGGTGGATATTGAACCGGATCAGCAAAATAGCCTGGGGAGTTATTCACTTAAAAATGGCGAAAAACTGGCAGGAAGATCGGTACTGGGCAACTTTGTTCTGGGTACACGGGTGCCCGATCTCAGCGGAAAATTCCAGCTCAGTATTACCAGCCTGACCCGAAAACAGTTCCTCTCTTTTCTGCCGTCCGGCGAAAACTTCCTGCCACTGACGATGTTTGTGTCCTTCATCCTGCGCGATCAGCTTGCCTGGGACTTACATCTGGGGCTGGCGCCGGAGCAGGTGGGCGCAATGCGCCTGGGCGATAACAAAAGTGCGCTGCTGGGCTGGACCAGCTTCCTCGGCACACCGGAAGAACGACCTTCAGTCACCATCAGGGTACGGTCGTAAATTATGATAATCACGGAGCAGAATATGCCGGAAGAGAAACTACAGACGCTTTCATTGCAGGTCATTAACGGCAGTGAGCTGGAAAGCGGGCGGGCGGCGCGCTGTCTATTCACACAGCAGGGAAATGTCGGCCATGGCCCCGAATGCCACTGGTCGGTACAGGATCGTCAGCAGAGCATTCCGGCTCAGGCTTTTACCGTTATCCTGCACGATGGCACATTTTGTCTGCGCCCGCAGACGGCACAACTGTGGCTGAACCAGGCAAAAGTCACAGCAACATCAGACCTGATACAGCTGCGCCAGGGCGATGAGATCCAGATAGGGCGTCTGATGGTGAGGGTTCATCTGAACCGGGGAGATATCCCCCATTACGATGAGGAAATGGCCACTCCCGAAACCATCGTCACCAATCGCGATATGCTCACGGATACCCTGCTGTCAACGGAGGGTGCGCCACACTATCCGGGAATGACTCACCGGCATCAGCTTGCAGACACCGTGGTAAACGGTTTTTCTGCCGATCCACTCCAGGCACTTCAGTCCGAAAGCCTGATTACCACGGGCGATCCGCTTTCAGGCATTGCGGCTGTCCGGCCATCGGCACCGCTGTCCGATCCGGCAAGTAATGGGGGGATCAATACTCCGTTTATGGATCTGCCGCCCATTTATGCCAGCCCCGGCGAGCGTAATGATGACGTCTCTGTGGCAGAAATGGCGCAACGCCACCTTGCGGTCACCCCCTTACTGCGCGGTCTCGGCGGCTCGCTTACCGTGAGCAATTCTGACGATGCGGATGATTTTCTGGAAGAGGCCGGACGCACGTTACAGGCCGCAATAAAAGGTCTGCTCGATTTGCAGCAACAGCGTAACAGCCTCTCAGACAAACATTTGCGCCCGCTGGAAGATAACCCGCTGCGCCTGAACATGGATTACGCCACCGCGCTCGACGTGATGTTTGCCGAAGGTAAAAGTCCGGTACATCTGGCGGCTCCCGCCGCTGTCAGTGAAAGCCTGCGCAATGTCCGCCACCACGAAGAAGCTAACCGGGCGGCGATTGTGGAGTCGCTTCGTGTCCTGCTGGACGCCTTCTCACCACAAAATCTGCTGCGCCGCTTTGTGCAGTACCGCCGCAGCCATGAACTGCGCCAGCCGCTGGATGATGCCGGAGCATGGCAAATGTACAGCCATTATTACGAAGAACTGGCCTCCGATCGCCAGCAGGGGTTTGAGATGCTGTTTAACGAGGTCTACGCCCAGATCTATGACCGGGTGCTTCGTGAAAAACAGCGGGAGCCGGAAGCATGAACAGGAAGGCGTTTCTGGCCTGCGTGCTGATGTGCGTCATATTAACCGGCTGCGAAACGGCGAAAAAAATCAGCGAGGTGATCAAAAACCCGGATATCCAGGTCGGGAGCCTGAAGGAGCAACCTTCGGAAATAACCGTCACCCTGCTGACCGAACCGGACACCAATACCAATGCGGAGGGTGAATCAGCCGCCGTGGATGTGCAACTGGTGTACCTGACTGACGACTCAAAATTGCTGGCAGCCGACTATGACCAGATAGCCAGTACGCCGCTACCGGATGTGTTGGGTAAAAACTATATCGACCACCAGGATTTCAACCTGTTGCCGGACACCATCAAAACCCTGCCGCCGGTAAAGCTGGATGAGAAAACGCAGTTTATTGGTGTCGTGGCCTATTTCTCCGATGACCAGGCCACTGAATGGAAACAAATCGAGACGGTGGAAGGAACCGGCCACCATTACCGCCTGCTGGTGCATGTACGTCAAAGCAGCATCGAAATGAAAAAAGAGGATGAATAATTATGGCAACCACCCGCAACAAGGTGATGTGGCAGGAAGGGATGCTGATGCGCCCACACCATTTCCAGCAACAGCAGCGTTACAACGACTACCTGGATAACCAGCGTTTCCGGGCCATGAATGATTTATCCTGGGGATTTACCGAACTCACCCTCAACAATGAACTGCTGGCGCAGGGTAAGATCATGATTGACAGCGCGTCAGGCACACTGCCCGACGGCACCGTCTTTTCTATCCCCGACCAGGACGCACTGCCCGATCCGCTGCACCCGCAACATTTTCCGGACGAAAGAAGCCGCAATATTTACCTCGCTCTGCCGGTCGCCAGTGATGTGAGAAATGAAATCAGCGACGGGCGGCGAATCGGGCGTTACCGGCTGAATTATGCCGATGTCCGGGATCTGCATTCAGAAGAAGGTGACGCGCGAACACTGACGCTGGGTCAACTGACGCCGCGCATTATGAGCGGTGCAGAAGATATGAGCGCCTATATTACGCTCCCGCTTTGCCGTATCAGCGATCGCCATGCCGACGGCTCCCTGACGCTGGATGACGATTTTATCCCCTCCTGCCAGAATATTCAGGTCAGTAAGAAACTGCGTGTTTATCTCAAAGAGGTACAGGGGGCCATTGGCGGACGGGCAAGCGATCTGGCAAACCGCATTGGCTCTCCGGCGCAGAGCGGCATCGCGGATGTGGCGGAATTTATGATGTTGCAGTTACTTAACCGTAACCAGACCCGGTTTACCCATCGCGCTCGTCGATCCCAGCTCCACCCGGAAGATTTCTACCTTGATCTTGCCGGGTTGCTGGGTGAACTGATGACCTTTACCGAGCCGTCGCGCCTGCCCTGCCCGCTTGATGTGTATGATCATCATGACCTGACCAAAACATTTAAAACGCTGTTACCGGAAGTCAAACGGGCGCTGCATACCGTACTGTCGCCAAGAGCCGTTAATCTGCCGCTGCATCTGCGTGACGGTATCTGGCAGGCCGATATCCATGACACAGAACTGCTGCAATCTGCCACCTTTGTGCTGGCCGTGGCGGCAAACATGCCGGTCGATCAGATCCAGCGCCAGTTTATCCAGCAGTCGAAAATTTCCTCGCCGGAAAAAATCCGCAATATGGTCAGTGTGCAGATACCCGGCATTCCATTGCGTGCCCTGATGGTGGCTCCCCGCCAGCTTCCTTACCATTCCGGGTTCAGCTATTTCGAACTCGACAAGAGCGGCCAGGCCTGGACAGAAATGGCTGCCGCCGGGGCCGTTGCACTGCATGTATCCGGCAGTTTCCCGGATCTGAACATGCAACTGTGGGCGATAAGAGGGTAAGACGATGGATGAGGGGTCACTGTCTCTGCCACCATTTACCGGACACCACGAAAAAAGCCAGCGCGACTATCATCTCGCGCTTCGTGGCAACAGCCTGAATCCGATGATCGACGCAGCCACGCCGCTCCTCGGTATGGTGATGCGCCTTTCAACCATGAACAGTCAGACGATGCCGGAGCATCTTTTTGCTCAGGTGGTGACAGATGTTCAGGCCGTGGAGCAACTGCTTCAGGAGCAGGGCTACGAACCGGGCGTGATTATCTCGTTTCGCTACATCCTCTGCACGTTTATTGATGAAGCGGCGCTCGGTAACGGCTGGTCGAACAAGAACGAGTGGATCAAGCAGTCATTGCTGGTCCATTTCCACAACGAAGCCTGGGGTGGAGAGAAAGTTTTCATCCTGCTGGAGCGCCTGATCCGTGAACCCAAACGTTACCAGGATCTGCTGGAATTTCTCTGGATCTGTTTTTCTCTGGGATTTCGCGGGCGCTACAAAGTGGCAGCACAGGATCAGGGGGAATTTGAGCAGATCTACCGCCGTCTGTACCACGTTCTGCATAAACTGCGCGGCGATGCCCCTTTCCCGCTGTTACACCAGGACAAAAAAACCCAGGGCGGGCGTTATCAGCTCATCAGTCGCCTGACTGTTAAACATATTTTTTGTGGTGGCGTTGTCGTGCTGGCGTTGTTTTACCTGTTCTATCTGTTGCGGCTGGACAGCCAGACGCAGGACATCCTGCACCAGCTAAACAAATTACTTCGATAAGGACGTTTATGATCCAGATTGATCTTCCCACGCTGGTAAAACGGCTGAACCTGTTCTCCCGCCAGGCGCTGGAGATGGCCGCCTCTGAATGTATGAGTCAGCAGGCAGCGGAAATTACCGTCAGCCATGTGCTTATTCAGATGCTCGCCATGCCACGCAGCGACCTGCGGGTTATTACCCGCCAGGGCGATATTGGCATGGAAGAGTTGCGCCAGGCGCTGACGGTGGAGAACTACACAACTGCCCGTTCTGCGGACAGCTACCCGGCATTTTCCCCGATGCTGGTTGAGTGGCTGAAAGAGGGCTGGCTGCTGGCGTCGGCTGAGATGCAGCACAGCGAACTGCGCGGCGGCGTGTTGCTGCTGGCCCTGCTGCATTCGCCGCTGCGTTATATACCGCCTGCTGCCGCCCGGTTGTTGACCGGCATTAACCGTGACCGTCTGCAACAGGACTTTGTACAGTGGACACAGGAGTCGGCGGAATCAGTCGTGCCGGATGCAGACGGTAAAGTCGCAGGCACACTGACGGACGCTGCTGACACCCTGCTTGCCCGCTACGCCAAAAACATGACCGCAGACGCCCGTAACGGCAGGCTTGACCCGGTACTGTGCCGCGACCACGAAATCGACCTGATGATCGACATTCTCTGCCGCCGCCGCAAGAACAACCCGGTGGTGGTGGGCGAAGCAGGCGTGGGTAAAAGTGCCTTAATCGAAGGGCTGGCGCTGCGCATCGTGGCAGGCCAGGTGCCGGACAAACTGAAAAACACCGATATCATGACCCTTGACCTAGGCGCATTGCAGGCCGGGGCGTCGGTGAAGGGCGAATTCGAAAAACGCTTCAAGGGGCTGATGGCGGAGGTCATTTCCTCCCCGGTGCCGGTCATTCTGTTTATCGACGAAGCACATACCCTGATTGGCGCGGGCAACCAGCAGGGCGGGCTGGATATCTCCAACCTGCTCAAACCGGCGCTGGCGCGCGGCGAACTGAAAACCATCGCCGCCACCACCTGGAGCGAATACAAAAAATACTTCGAGAAAGATGCCGCCCTGTCGCGCCGCTTCCAGCTGGTGAAGGTCAGCGAACCCAACGCCGCCGAAGCCACCATTATTCTGCGTGGTCTGTCGGCGGTCTATGAACAGTCTCACGGCGTGCTGATTGATGATGACGCCTTGCAGGCCGCAGCAACGCTGAGCGAACGTTATCTCTCCGGGCGTCAGTTGCCGGACAAAGCCATTGATGTGCTGGATACCGCCTGCGCCCGCGTCGCCATTAACCTTTCCTCGCCGCCGAAGCAAATCTCGGCGCTGACCACTCTGAGCCACCAGCAGGAGGCGGAAATTCGCCAGCTTGAGCGCGAGCTTCGCATCGGGCTGCGTACCAACACCTCACGGATGACCGAGGTGCTGGTGCAGTACGATGAAACGCTGACGGCGCTGGATGAACTGGAAGCGGCCTGGCATCAGCAGCAGGCGCTGGTCCGGGAGATTATCGCGCTGCGCCAGCAGTTGCTGGGCGTGGCAGAAGACGATGCGGCGTCGTTGCCGGACGCAGATGCCGCGGAGGATACGCCGCCAGAGTCAGAGTCAGAGTCAGAGTCAGAGTCAGAGTCAGAGTCAGAGTCAGAGTCAGAACAGGATAATACCGGTGCCGTACCGGCTGATGAGGCCGACAGAGAACAGCCGGAAGAGACCGCTGAAACAGTTTCCCCGGTACAGCGGCTGGCCCAGCTCACTGCCGAACTGGACGCCCTGCATAACGACCGGTTGCTGGTCTCCCCGCACGTCGATAAAAAACAGATTGCGGCGGTGATTGCCGAATGGACCGGCGTGCCGCTCAACCGCCTGTCGCAGAATGAAATGTCGGTCATCACCGACCTGCCGAAATTGCTGGGCGACACCATCAAAGGCCAAGACCTGGCGATTGCCAGCCTGCATAAGCATCTACTGACCGCACGCGCCGACCTGCGTCTTCCGGGACGCCCGCTCGGTGCGTTCCTGCTGGCTGGCCCCAGCGGTGTGGGTAAAACCGAAACCGTCCTGCAACTGGCAGAGCTGCTCTACGGCGGTCGCCAGTACCTGACCACCATCAATATGTCCGAATTCCAGGAGAAACACACCGTCTCGCGGCTGATTGGTTCGCCTCCGGGCTACGTTGGCTACGGTGAAGGCGGCGTACTGACCGAAGCGATTCGCCAGAAACCCTACTCGGTAGTACTGCTTGATGAAGTGGAAAAAGCGCACCCGGATGTGCTCAACCTGTTCTACCAGTCGTTCGATAAGGGCGAAATGGCAGACGGTGAAGGCCGCCTGATTGACTGCAAAAATATCGTCTTCTTCCTGACGTCCAACCTCGGCTACCAGGTAATAGTCGAGCACGCCGATGACCCGGAAACCATGCAGGAAGAACTGTATCCGGTGCTGGCCGACTTCTTCAAACCTGCCCTGCTGGCGCGTATGGAAGTGGTGCCGTATCTGCCGCTGTCGAAAGAGACGCTCGCCACCATTATCGCCGGAAAACTGGCCCGTCTGGATAACGTGCTGCGCAGTCGCTTTGGTGCAGAAGTGGTCATTGAACCGGAAGTGACGGACGAAATCATGAGCCGCGTCACCCGCGCGGAAAACGGCGCGAGGATGCTGGAATCGGTCATCGATGGCGACATGCTACCGCCGCTCTCGCTGCTGCTGTTGCAGAAAATGGCGGCTAACACGGCGATTGCCCGGATTCGGTTGTCGGCAGTGGACGGCGCATTTACGGCAGACGTGGAAGATGCTCAGAACGACGAGTCCGTCACAAAGGATGAAACGGTTTTATGAGCAGGTTGCGCGTTTTCCGGCAGACAGGATGGTTTATCGCGGGCCTGATGACGGGCTTACCCGCCACTGCCGCGCCCGCAGAAACATCGTCAATGGCCGGTGTGGCGGTCGCCGTCGCCACCACGACCCCGCCGGATGCGACAGCCACGTCACAGGCCATGCAGTCCTGTCGGCGGGAGTCCGCGGCGCTGGAGCGGCTTGACTGCTATGACCGCCTGCTGGCACCGCTGTCCCCGTCAGGGTTTGACGGGGCGCTGGTCAAAGCCGGTTTTGTGGGCGAGGCCTGGACCCGCGCCACAGAGCTGGAAAAACGCCGCGAGGGCAACACCACAGAACTGCTGGTGACGCAGGTGCCGGGGGAGCGCCCGACGGTGGTGATAACCACCCCGGCTATCGGTCATGTTCCGCCACGCCCGGTGCTGATGTTCAGTTGCGTGGACAATATCACCCGGATGCAGGTGGCGCTGATGCACCCTCTGGATGTCCATGATATCGCCGTCACTCTGAATGCCGACA
>OOBX01000469.1_pt1 | contig 23009 bp, 11 predicted proteins | sample 1671021 | NCBI WGS metagenome assembly OOBX01 (sample SAMN06348114, study PRJEB24527) | human gut metagenome | biome: human gut; feature: ankylosing spondylitis patient; material: feces | host: Homo sapiens | place: China | collected 2015-10 | reverse complement strand
AAAGCACTAGTATTCTTGCCTTAACACTCATATCATTGTTCTCCTGTTCAATGAACCACTTAGATAAGCATAGTCCGAAGATATGAAGCTGCTAGTGACATACATCAGGTGGAGTACTAAAGAGCAAGACTCAGGAGACTCCTTAAGACGGCAAACAAACCTCATTGATGCTTTCTACTCTAAGCACAAAGAAGAGTATTACCTTCTTCCTGCTCACAGATACGTTGATAAGGGTAAATCTGGTTTTCACCAGCAACATAAGAATCAAGGTTCTGACTTCAGACGTATGTTTGAAAATGTTATGTCTGGGGTTATTCCAGAAGGTTCCCTGATTGTTGTAGAGAACTTTGACCGCTTCAGTAGGGCTGATATCGACACAGCTATAGATGATGTCAGGCAGATACTGAGGAAGGGGGTCTCTATACTGACTCTGGGAGATGGTGAACTCTACGACAAATCAGCATTAACAGACCCTGTGAAGTTGATTAAGCACATCATCATAGCTGAGCGAGCACACCAAGAATCTCTTGTTAAGCAAAAGCGTATAGCTCAGGTCTGGAACCATAAAACACAGCTTGCAAGAGAACTTAAGAAGCCTATGGGTAAGCAAGCCCCCGGATGGTTAGAGCTATCAGAAGACGGTTCACACTACATCGTTGATGAAGATAAAGCGTCACTGGTGAATATCATCTATGACAAGCGTCTTTCTGGTATGTCGATGTTTGCTATCTGCAAATGGCTAAACGAACAAGGTTACCCGACCATTAATCAGCGTAAGGTCAGAATATCCAAGACTAAGAAACCGGATGGAAACTGGTCAGCATTAAGCGTTAAACACATCCTGACTTCACGAAGTGTATTAGGTTACCTTCCCGCTAAGATTTCTACAGAAGACCGTAAAACAGTGTTACGTGAAGAAATTGAATCGTTCTATCCTCAGATTGTCACAGACTCTAAGTTTTACGCTGTACAGCAACTGTTAGAGGAAACAGGGAAGGGGAAAACATCCAGCGGTGAACACTGGCTATATGTGAACATACTGAAGGGGCTTATCCGTTGTAAGTGTGGGCTTGTAATGACTCCTACAGGGATACGTAAACCCGTTTATCAAGGTACTTACCGTTGCAATGGTAATAAGGAGTCCCGTTGTAATTACGGTACAGTGTCCAGAAAGTTACTTGATACACAGCTTTGTAGTCGTCTGTTTAGCAAACTATCACAGCTACACGATGAAGCTACCGATACAGCTAAATTAGATGAACTACAAAGAAGATTAAACACCGTTGATGGTGAACTGGAAAAACTCACTGAGACGCTGATACAGCTTCCTAACATCACTCAGATTCAGGAAGCACTACGGGTTAAGCAGGGAGAAAAAGATGAACTGATAGTTCAGTTATCACGAGAAAAGGCGAGGGTAAAATCTGTATCAAGCTTGAATTTAAGCGGTCTTGATATGGAGTCTGTAGAGGGGAGAACTGAAGCCCAGATTATCATTAAGCGTCTGGTGAAAGAGATTGTTGTTTCTGGTAATGAAAAGCTGGTGGATATTTATCTTCACAATGGAAATATGATTCGTGGTTTCCCTCTTGATGGTAAAGATGACCACACCTTAACGCTTGAAGAAGCAACCGATGAGATGCAGTCACTAGATGATATGCTTATTTTTGGTGAACCAGTAACAAGGATTTATCCTGCTGGTGATATGGAAGAGGTGGACGCTTAGGAATTGGTATTGTTACCAATCAATAAGTGCCCTTCTTATTCGGATTCACACTAAACTTCCGTAAAGCATTACCCGACTTGAGTACCTTTGCAGCACCTGAATTAGCTGAGTCTGTGAAGGTGCTTTCACCATTCTTAACACTAACGTTCTTAGAACATGCTACACGGGCTTTTAGCGCTTCATCTGATAGCTCACTTGCCGAATAGTTAAAAAGCTCTTTACAGGTCAGCATAGGGCTTCCAAGATTCGTTGTAGTGTTCCCTGTATTCTTTTTGCTGGTAGTACCACCATCATTCGTAGTCGCGGCTTTTCCAGTTGCAGCCGAGATATCAGTCTGCCCCACAACAGCTTTGAAGTTAATTTCCTGAAAAGTTAGCTGGATTCTTAATCCGTTTGAAATACCAACATCTTTAGAGGCTTTAAAACTCGTAATAATGGAATCATCAATCTTGATACCATCTTTACAGATGACCGAAATAATTTGCTTCTGGTCACGCCAGCTTTCAAGAGTGTCAATGAAGTTTTCTACTAATTGACCCTGACGAGTTAATAATAAGCTTCCTTCATAGCCAACTACAACGACACCACTGATTGAAATAGTTCTTGGTGAACGCATTACATTATCTGTAACAGTCTGCCCTGATTGCATATTTTGAGTGGTAACCATCATAGGGCTGTCATATTCCATCTGTTCAGTTGCTGATAAGGTTAAGAAGGCATCTATATTATCTCTTAAGTGGAAGTAAACGCCATCTTTGCCACTGTAGCGGATTTGATTGCTAAAAATCATTAAATTCTCCTTTGATTTCAAAGGCTTAGTGTATTTTAATCATTTTTAACCAAGCCTTTGATATATATGTATTTTCTCTGTTAAGCGTGAGCTACGTGAAAAATAATTTTTGGTGTGGGTATTAACTTTGCTTTATTCACGTAGAACACCGTTAAATCATTCTTCCTCTGGATAGCTTGAACTTAAGAGCATATCCTGCGTGAACTGGTCATTAGCTGATTGATTGAAATTAAAGAAAGATGGCTCATCCGGCCTAACAATTGCTTCACCTTTGATATTAACTGATAAAGGCTTCCGAGCTTCTGCTGTTAAAGCGTCTACCTTTCTTCCTAACTCTGATACAGCCATAGCTAATTGAGCATTGATATTCACCGTGTCGATAGCTGGTGGAGTTGATTGTGTGTTATTTACGAAGTTATTCATCGGTTCTTGTAAGTTAGCAAGATTCATAGCTGCACTATTAAACCAACCTTTCACATCGTCCATAGTAAATACTGGCTTAAGTCCAGACTCTTTAGCCAGCTCTGGTAATTTAGCTTGTGCTTCCATTCGTTCAGGCGTAGAAGCTAATCTCTCATAACCTGCATAGATAGCACTACCAGCTAATAGCATATTCCCAAGATTAAACCTTGATGGTTTCCCGTTCTTTCTATTCACGTTATCCGCTGTTGTATCAGCGACCTGACCTAATCTTGTGATAGCAGTCATAAGCCCGTAAATACTTCTGGTTACACCAACAACTTTATTTACAGCAATAACACCAGCCAAGACTTTTAAACTATTAATCAAGCCAGAACCTAAAGCATCAACTACTTTCTTTTGCTCATCGGTTAAACCACGATAAGCTAATGTCACCTCATCGAAGAATGCTCTTACCCTGTAGCTGATATCAGTCAATGAATCGACACCATGCGACATATCGCTCATCAAGCTACCAAGAGATTCACCAAGACTTTTACCACTTCCACCAAGAGCGTTTAAAAGCGTTGTTAGGCTTCTTGTGAAATCTTGAAGACCATTTTCAGAACCTCTAAAAATATCCGTTAGTGAGTTGTTCCAAGTATTCTTTAAGTTTCCTAACATCGTCTGCGTAGAGTCCTGAATAGCTTTCCAGCCACCTCTTGAATCAATCTGTGAACCAAGTTCTTTAGCAAACTTAGGAAGTGCATCAGAGGCTTTAACATCACCATTTTTCATCTTATCGAAAAGCTGTTTTTCAGTCAGACCTAAAGCCTTTGCAAATGCCTGAGTAGCACCCGGTAAAGCTTCAGATAATTGCCCCTTCAACTCCTCAGACATCACCTGCCCCTTAGAAGCCATCTGCGACACTGCGGTTAATGCTCTTTGAATCTGCTCATCTGAACGACCCATTAGACGGGCGTAACCTGTAAGGTTTTTAAATAACTCTTCTGACCCTTCAAGACCCATCGTGTTCTTTGCACTTGCACCAAATGAAGCAAATTGTGCTTGTGTTTCGGTTGTGTCCATACCAGTAATCTGAGTTAAATCTTGAATGAACTTTTTGACCTGTGTACTTTGGTCACCGAATACGAAATCAATACTTCTTTCCGATGATGCACGTTGAAGGCCAACTTCCATAATCTTCTGATAACTGGCTAATACAGCTTGCATTGAGATAAATGCACCTGCTGTTTTAACTGCTGCTGAACTTAAATTATCAAGACTGCTAGCTGCTCTGTCACCGTTAATGCTGGTGGATGTATGACCTTTAGCTTTAGCAATTGCTTCTCTTACACTTGAATTTAATTTAGCAAGGGCTTCATTGAATTTTGAATTATCCATTGACCCAGCTTTAGCAGATAGCCCGTAAAACTGAGATTTGATGTATTTCTGCAAAATAGGGTCAAAGCCTTTTAGCTTAGACATATTAGCTGAATAAGCCGCTGTGATTGCTCTGTTGCCGCTAATTCGTGGCTGTCTTTGTTGTTTTGGAGGATTAATAGCGTCATTAACCTGACTTGTGAAACGGAAAGCTTTTGTGTTTCTTGCTCTTTGTTCGAACTTGTCAAAGGTCTTATTAAACTTCCTTTCAAGTTGCCCTAAAGAAGCCGTTAAATTACTATCAAGCTGCTTTGTATTAATCCTGAAACCTTTATTAAGGTTCTTTTCAATTCTTTGTGCTGACTGCAAAGCCGCCTTTTCAACTCTTTGCAAACCTTTAATAACGTTCTCGCTGAAGCCTAGCTCAACGATAAAACTATCAACTTTAAACTGTGCCATTCATGTTTCACCTCTTAAGTGTTCATATACGAAAAAGGGAAAGACTAACCAATTAAGGCTAATCTCTCCCCTTTGTAATTTTTAATGAAGGATATAAGTGTAAGAACCAGACTCACCAATTAATTGAGCATCAGCAGGAACACGGTCAATACACCATGAAGGAATCCTTCTAACCTTTGGTTTGTGTGAGGTGATAACTTGATGCTGATTTTTAATTCGTAGCTTTGGTTTAGTCTGAAGCTTTAAGTTCTCACAAACAGACTTAATAACTTCATAGCGTTCAGTTAAATCAATCATTCTTCACCTCACATCATAATTAAATAGCCTTTGCATATTTGCTAGAAATCTTCACTAACTGCTCAATATCAGCCTGCATAGCAACCTTCTTAGCATCTTCATATTCTTTCACAATCCCTTTCATAACCTGAAGCTCTCTTGAAAGACACAACTTAGCACTATCAAGCTGCTTGTTACGTGATGCCAAGATGTTCTGTCTGGCAAGTTCACAGAGTTCTTCATCGCTCTTATTGGTCATGTAAATAAACTGACCAGCACCTCTTGAAGCTTTAACCATCTTCACAATCCGGTATCCATCAGGAAGATTATTAATCACGTCTGGGATATTCTCAGGAAAAGTACCAAAACCATCATTGTCTTCATATTTGTAATAGACAAATGGTTTCTGTGACAATTCATCCTGAATCTCAAATTCTGACGGCTCAATAGCTGATTGCATCAGGGTAACTTTGCTGTAAGCGTCATCAAGTCGAATACGCTGTTCTTTTAACTGTGGGTAGTATTCACGCTCAAGATTAAATAGTGCTTCACTTTTGCAGATATCTGGCATTTCTTGAGGCTCAGGAGACACAAAGGAAATTACCTTTGGTGACATTCGGATTTCTTGCTCAAGTGCAATTCTTTCATCATGTTCTTTACGCTGAATAGTGATAGCTGGATGTTCAGTCTGTGGTGACCAGTCACCGAAGCTATCAATCTTTTTACCGTTGATGTATAGACTTTCCATTTTATTTTTCCTCTTCTAGTATATTCAGTTTTTAAAAAGCACACCTGACATCCTACGAACTTAGAAGAGGCTTAAAAGGCGGTTTGCCAAGTATGCTTTTTAAAAGCTGAAAAAAGCCCTAAACATAGGTGATTCGGATATTCATGGAATCATCCTCATCTGTGAAGGGCTTTGAAGGTTTGCTTTAACGTTAACGAAGTTTCAGGAAAAACTTTCTTTAAAAGCTCTGTTTAAAAACTCTTAAAGAAAGCCCTAATCATGAGTTAGGGCAAAGCTGTAAAGGGTTCAATGAATGATTAAGCACTTTTTGAGATGACCTCTCAGACTAAACTGAAAGGCCATGACGAAAAGCATTGCACCTTTCCAACTCAGAATATCCATCCATCGGATTATTGAAAGAAAATAAGAGAGAATTGCTCTCCCTATATATACAATTATGTCATGCTCAAGGTTATTTGTCAACAGCTTTTTAACAGATTGGTAACATCAATTCTTATTTACTGTGTTACCCATCCAGCAACCAACAAATAAACCCAAAGCCGTCCAGAGAATAACGAGCGTCATTACATAACCTCGCTGTAAGGGTTTAATTCCTGTTGAAAGGTCAGGAATACATTCAACTTCAATAGTTGCTCTGGGCTTAAATCAAGTCGATTGCACTCTTCAATGATAAAGCGCTTACTGTATGGGTCTGTTACTTCCAACTTGTGAACATAGTCACCAAGTTTAATTTCGTTGATGGTGCGTTTGTCGATATAACTTGAAGCTTCAAAGCAATGCATGAAATGCACGTTAAATCCTAACCTGTTCAGGTCAATCAACCAATTCATAGTTTCTTGGTCAATTAGTACTGTCATTGGGTAATTGTTCATTTCCTAAAATCTCCTTTTTACCAGACCTCCTCAATCGCTCTGTAACGAGCTAAACAGTCTTTTTCAGGGGTAGCCTGTACAGTGGTATTACCCACCCTAAAATAAGGTAGTTTTTTGCGTTAGAATGCGATTGAGAGCGTCTGAGAAGCTGTTTTTCTAATTTCTCTTAAAGTCTCGGACTTGCATAAGATTTTTTGGTCTGGTATCGGCTCTGTTACCATTTCGATGGATAATTTGCTTGTTGGATTGATAGCCATGATAAAGGAACCAGACAACATATTTCACGTAGAAAGTATATCGGCCTATATTAAATGTTTTGTTGCCGTAGTCGTCGGTATTTATCGTGACTGACTCTCCATCAGACCAGCACAGGGAATCACTGGATTCATCATAGATAAGGTGTTCTGTAAAATATCGTCTAACATCTTCATGCCAAGGTTTCATAAAACCTCCTCACCCCAATAACCTAATTCAATCTTGTGACGCTCAAACCATTCCGGTTTAACTGCTGTTTTCAGTACTTCATTTGGGCCAATGGCTTTAATGAAAATATCTTTTGAGTTATGGATGTCACCGAATCCGTTTCCTTTAATCAGGAGGTCGGAGATGTGGCGAATCATTTTATCCGTGTGGTATTCAAAGGTAACGCATAGCATTAAACCCCCATCGCTAATTTGTGAATTTTGATACTCAATAGTCGGGCAATATCAATTTTAAAGCCGTTAAGTGCCTTCAAAGTATCTAAAGCGTCCTGACTAATTCGGATGTGCTTACGACCTTTAGAGACTGGATATTTAAGTAAATCTGACTCAGTGACCTCTTTAGCAATTGCAAGCTGCATTACAGTTTGATGAGGCAAGTTAGTAGCTCGTTTAATTCTGGTAAGCTCGTTAAAAGCTTCCTCTGAAATACGGGTTAGAGTGTGTTTGTTTTTCATTTTAAAATTCCTCCAAAATATACGGGTCAAATTCAAAGTCTGGTTGCTCGTTTTCCATTGGCTCAATATTACCAACGGCCATATGATGCTCAACAACACCAATTAACTTTGCGCACATTACAGCAAGCAAAGCGCAATATTTATCGCTTGGTAATTCATGGCTAAGTCTGGTTGCTTGACGCTGAAGATGATTTGTCACGTTGGCTGCGTTAATTTCATCAAGATTCTTTAGAATATAAAATAGCTTTCTGTTGTATTTTGGGTGACCTTCACTTCTACAGAATCCGATAATTACATCATCAAGCTTACTTGGTAATTGTTCGTAGCTGTCAAAGTTAGCCAGATAATTTTTAATAGTGTTCTGGGTGCTCTTTCTGGTTGGCATATAACGACTCCTCGGTGTAATTGCCCGAATTACTTCGTCAATGCCTTTGCGCTCTGCTCTGGTGAACTTGGGTACTTCGTGGCTGGTGGGGGTGGCTGTGTAGCTGTAGGAGTTGTGCTTGTTGCGTTCTCTTGATGCCTGAAGCATCGCTCTAAATTCTGCGTCTCTCATTCATATTCTGACCCTCATAAGATGTTATTATTCTGTTAACTTATATATACAATACTAGCATTTTCAAAGACTAATGTCAAGCATTTTTAACAATTTCGTAACATCTATGGTATAATGGGTTTATGGGGAGAGTAAAATATAAAGGCGTGGCTATGAGGTTTATTCGATAGGGGTTGGTACAAGCCCAACTAACCGAATCAACTATGAGAGTGGTCACATGGTTATTGCATTGCACGCAGACCTCTTCAATCGCTCTGTAACGAGTTAAACGGCCTCTTCAGGTCAACATATAAGGTCAGGTACTTTTTTGTGTCAGAATGCGATTGAGAGCGTCTTACAAGGAAAACTAATGGTAAATCTCCCTCCTGAGCTGGGGTCACCTGATGTATGGGCTGGTGGAGGTATTGGACTTATTGCAGGTCTGCTACTTCGTTACGTCCTCGTCAGAGTGCTTGTTGTCTTTAAATTGTTCGGTCGTACATGGACGCTTGACCTTAAGGATAATGACCATACAGACCCCCGCTAACCCCCCTCCAAAACCCCCTGTACGAGATGGTATAGGGGTGTCTTTAGCATTTTGTGCTATCTATTAAAAAATAGCTTGACAGAACCGGAAAGCTGTATCTATCAAGTATTCACCTCTCTGACAGTAATTTCTAAAAGTTCTTATTTTTCAATAAGTTGTAATTAGCCATATATAGAGAACTGACAAGTCTCTTCACAGAGAACTCTGTAACCTTAACAGTAAATTCTAAAAGTTCTTATTTTTCAATAAGTTGTAATTAGCCAATATAAAGGACTGACAAGACCCTTCACAGAGAACTTTCAGGACTCACTAAGACACAAGGCGATAACCCCAGAAAGGGAGAGCCACCTTCTTAACCGACTTCTTAAACAATCTTTACAGCCCCCGTTCACCAGTCTCAATATTTTATTTCTCGCTCTTCGTTTGTTGCTCGTTTTTTATTATTGAGGGGGTTTGAAAAAACTCTGTAAAATAACCCTTCCAGTAAAAAGCGAATAACCCCAGAAAGGGAAATCGCCTCTTTAACATTCTCATAATCAGTACTCTATATGAGAACCTTAGCCCAACCTTTGAACAATCCTGTAAGTGGTGCTTAGAGGCATTCTTAGCGATTCTGCGATGCTCTTGACGGATTGCCCTTGGTCATGCATTTTAATCAACCTGTCAAGCGTCTGTGCATCGTGTATATGAGGTCTTCCACGTAAACCACCCCTGTTAACCACGGCAAGTAAAAGCATTGTGTCGCCGCAATAGATTGTCTGGGTAACTTCAACTTTCGGTTTGCGGGGTGCGTTCCTGTATATCAAAACACAGCTTGCAAATGGTGAACGCGCTACAACGCCTTTCTTCCCTGCTGGTGGAAGGTATTTGACTGCTCGGTGCAACGTTCGAATCTCATGCAGGAAGGGGTTTGTATATACACACCGAAGCCAGTAAGTTGTCTTTGACCTGTGCGGAACCAGACATACACACACATCAGCTTCAGGGGCTTTTAGGAGGAACTTTTCAGCCATGCTAAACGGCGGGTTAACGAAGACCCGTTCACCAACCCATGATTGACGGTTTATATCATCGGTGAACCGTGGCAACAATGCGTCATGCTCAGTTGCAGCACCATCTAAATTGAAGTTAAACTCACGATGCAGGTTACGAAATAGACGATACGGTGTACGCCAGTCATCAGAACCACCATGATGCTTCCCGATATGGATTATTGGATGTGACACAAGCGAAGCGCCCCTCTAAAAAGATTTTTTAGCTATTTTGTTTAAAAACATATCAAACGATACATTTTATTGATTTAGGTCAAAGACAAAAGCATTGACAAAATGGTAAGATTGTTCACATGACCCTACTTAACAGACTTTTAAGAGACTTTGAAACGACCTACTTAACAAGGTCACTACCTCTGGTTTCATCGTTCCCTTTATCTAGGTAGTTCTGTTAAGTATCTTTTCAGTTTTATTCTTAAGATAATTGTTAAGATGATACTCTCCCCTCGGGTTATATCGTATCTCTCCTCCTGTTAAACATCCCTTCCTAGCAACTTCATAGTTATCTGTCAAGTACCTTTGAAGATTCTATCAAAACCCTCTAAATCTGACCTGATATAGATGCTGTGAAGGCATGTTCTCTAGGTCTGTGTAGCTTACTTAGTGGGAAGAGGGGGTGATACATGAGAAAGAACCCTCCTGTTAAAAAGACTACTTAGAAGTCTGAGACTTTAGTAAAATCTGTGAATATGGCTTCTCAGACGCTCTGTAACGCATTCTAAGCGATTTTACCCCTTTATTTTAAGGTGGGTGGTACATACCTATAGACTACCCCTAAAAATGGGGTTAAAGCTCGTTAAAGAGCTTTCTATGAGGTTTGGTAGAGTTGTATAAATCTTATACAGCACTTATTCAGCTTCTAAATTTTTTATAAAAATGACTACCCCCCTTCTATATATCCCCTCCCTGAGAATCTTCAAAAATATCTACACAGTTGATTCGGTAGAATCTACCTCATGATGTCTGTAGCTGTTAAGTACCCCAGATTCACGATATAGCACCCCCTTTGCAAAAGCAGTTAAAATATCATTGACTTTCTTCATAGCATCTGTTAAGCCCACCTCAAGAAACCTTCACCACACTTCAAGGCATCTATCAAGAAGATTTCACCTATCAATAGCTGTAACATTTTATAGTTCTGTGAAGTCCTATCCAGTTTTCTCTGTAACAGCTACAAACTTCTGTGACCTTATGTATCAATGACTTAGAAGACATGCTCTCAAGGTGCTGCATAGCCTCTTATCATCCAATACACAAAACCCTTATAAATCAGTACTGATACGTATACAGTGCGTTTTTAACATAATAGCTGTTTTACGCACTAAGAAGCATCTACGTAGATTCTGTATAGCTAACAAGATTACCTTTCACGATTTTTTAAGAAGGGACTATGAGGTTTTGACAAGGTAACTATAACCATCACTTCCTAACTTTCACATAGCTGATTGTTATCTCTTGCAACTGTAACGTATGGTGACCAAACATCTATATATCGTTATATAGCCCTGTATATAGCACTATATATAGTGTCTGGAGAGGAACGACTAACACCCTGCATAGTTCCCTGAAAAGGGGCTTTACAGATTATCTATATATTTCAATAAGTTATGCTAAAAAGAGACTATACCAATACTGCATAGAATCTGTGTAGGATTGCATAGATACTTGGGAAAATGCCTTTAAATTGCATAGAGATTCACCTGATATTGTCCTGTAATTAACAGGTAGTTGAATGTACGTGTTTAGCTATGTAAAAGCACTAGTATTCTTGCCTTAACACTCATATCATTGTTCTCCTGTTCAATGAACCACTTAGATAAGCATAGTCCGAAGATATGAAGCTGCTAGTGACATACATCAGGTGGAGTACTAAAGAGCAAGACTCAGGAGACTCCTTAAGACGGCAAACAAACCTCATTGATGCTTTCTACTCTAAGCACAAAGAAGAGTATTACCTTCTTCCTGCTCACAGATACGTTGATAAGGGTAAATCTGGTTTTCACCAGCAACATAAGAATCAAGGTTCTGACTTCAGACGTATGTTTGAAAATGTTATGTCTGGGGTTATTCCAGAAGGTTCCCTGATTGTTGTAGAGAACTTTGACCGCTTCAGTAGGGCTGATATCGACACAGCTATAGATGATGTCAGGCAGATACTGAGGAAGGGGGTCTCTATACTGACTCTGGGAGATGGTGAACTCTACGACAAATCAGCATTAACAGACCCTGTGAAGTTGATTAAGCACATCATCATAGCTGAGCGAGCACACCAAGAATCTCTTGTTAAGCAAAAGCGTATAGCTCAGGTCTGGAACCATAAAACACAGCTTGCAAGAGAACTTAAGAAGCCTATGGGTAAGCAAGCCCCCGGATGGTTAGAGCTATCAGAAGACGGTTCACACTACATCGTTGATGAAGATAAAGCGTCACTGGTGAATATCATCTATGACAAGCGTCTTTCTGGTATGTCGATGTTTGCTATCTGCAAATGGCTAAACGAACAAGGTTACCCGACCATTAATCAGCGTAAGGTCAGAATATCCAAGACTAAGAAACCGGATGGAAACTGGTCAGCATTAAGCGTTAAACACATCCTGACTTCACGAAGTGTATTAGGTTACCTTCCCGCTAAGATTTCTACAGAAGACCGTAAAACAGTGTTACGTGAAGAAATTGAATCGTTCTATCCTCAGATTGTCACAGACTCTAAGTTTTACGCTGTACAGCAACTGTTAGAGGAAACAGGGAAGGGGAAAACATCCAGCGGTGAACACTGGCTATATGTGAACATACTGAAGGGGCTTATCCGTTGTAAGTGTGGGCTTGTAATGACTCCTACAGGGATACGTAAACCCGTTTATCAAGGTACTTACCGTTGCAATGGTAATAAGGAGTCCCGTTGTAATTACGGTACAGTGTCCAGAAAGTTACTTGATACACAGCTTTGTAGTCGTCTGTTTAGCAAACTATCACAGCTACACGATGAAGCTACCGATACAGCTAAATTAGATGAACTACAAAGAAGATTAAACACCGTTGATGGTGAACTGGAAAAACTCACTGAGACGCTGATACAGCTTCCTAACATCACTCAGATTCAGGAAGCACTACGGGTTAAGCAGGGAGAAAAAGATGAACTGATAGTTCAGTTATCACGAGAAAAGGCGAGGGTAAAATCTGTATCAAGCTTGAATTTAAGCGGTCTTGATATGGAGTCTGTAGAGGGGAGAACTGAAGCCCAGATTATCATTAAGCGTCTGGTGAAAGAGATTGTTGTTTCTGGTAATGAAAAGCTGGTGGATATTTATCTTCACAATGGAAATATGATTCGTGGTTTCCCTCTTGATGGTAAAGATGACCACACCTTAACGCTTGAAGAAGCAACCGATGAGATGCAGTCACTAGATGATATGCTTATTTTTGGTGAACCAGTAACAAGGATTTATCCTGCTGGTGATATGGAAGAGGTGGACGCTTAGGAATTGGTATTGTTACCAATCAATAAGTGCCCTTCTTATTCGGATTCACACTAAACTTCCGTAAAGCATTACCCGACTTGAGTACCTTTGCAGCACCTGAATTAGCTGAGTCTGTGAAGGTGCTTTCACCATTCTTAACACTAACGTTCTTAGAACATGCTACACGGGCTTTTAGCGCTTCATCTGATAGCTCACTTGCCGAATAGTTAAAAAGCTCTTTACAGGTCAGCATAGGGCTTCCAAGATTCGTTGTAGTGTTCCCTGTATTCTTTTTGCTGGTAGTACCACCATCATTCGTAGTCGCGGCTTTTCCAGTTGCAGCCGAGATATCAGTCTGCCCCACAACAGCTTTGAAGTTAATTTCCTGAAAAGTTAGCTGGATTCTTAATCCGTTTGAAATACCAACATCTTTAGAGGCTTTAAAACTCGTAATAATGGAATCATCAATCTTGATACCATCTTTACAGATGACCGAAATAATTTGCTTCTGGTCACGCCAGCTTTCAAGAGTGTCAATGAAGTTTTCTACTAATTGACCCTGACGAGTTAATAATAAGCTTCCTTCATAGCCAACTACAACGACACCACTGATTGAAATAGTTCTTGGTGAACGCATTACATTATCTGTAACAGTCTGCCCTGATTGCATATTTTGAGTGGTAACCATCATAGGGCTGTCATATTCCATCTGTTCAGTTGCTGATAAGGTTAAGAAGGCATCTATATTATCTCTTAAGTGGAAGTAAACGCCATCTTTGCCACTGTAGCGGATTTGATTGCTAAAAATCATTAAATTCTCCTTTGATTTCAAAGGCTTAGTGTATTTTAATCATTTTTAACCAAGCCTTTGATATATATGTATTTTCTCTGTTAAGCGTGAGCTACGTGAAAAATAATTTTTGGTGTGGGTATTAACTTTGCTTTATTCACGTAGAACACCGTTAAATCATTCTTCCTCTGGATAGCTTGAACTTAAGAGCATATCCTGCGTGAACTGGTCATTAGCTGATTGATTGAAATTAAAGAAAGATGGCTCATCCGGCCTAACAATTGCTTCACCTTTGATATTAACTGATAAAGGCTTCCGAGCTTCTGCTGTTAAAGCGTCTACCTTTCTTCCTAACTCTGATACAGCCATAGCTAATTGAGCATTGATATTCACCGTGTCGATAGCTGGTGGAGTTGATTGTGTGTTATTTACGAAGTTATTCATCGGTTCTTGTAAGTTAGCAAGATTCATAGCTGCACTATTAAACCAACCTTTCACATCGTCCATAGTAAATACTGGCTTAAGTCCAGACTCTTTAGCCAGCTCTGGTAATTTAGCTTGTGCTTCCATTCGTTCAGGCGTAGAAGCTAATCTCTCATAACCTGCATAGATAGCACTACCAGCTAATAGCATATTCCCAAGATTAAACCTTGATGGTTTCCCGTTCTTTCTATTCACGTTATCCGCTGTTGTATCAGCGACCTGACCTAATCTTGTGATAGCAGTCATAAGCCCGTAAATACTTCTGGTTACACCAACAACTTTATTTACAGCAATAACACCAGCCAAGACTTTTAAACTATTAATCAAGCCAGAACCTAAAGCATCAACTACTTTCTTTTGCTCATCGGTTAAACCACGATAAGCTAATGTCACCTCATCGAAGAATGCTCTTACCCTGTAGCTGATATCAGTCAATGAATCGACACCATGCGACATATCGCTCATCAAGCTACCAAGAGATTCACCAAGACTTTTACCACTTCCACCAAGAGCGTTTAAAAGCGTTGTTAGGCTTCTTGTGAAATCTTGAAGACCATTTTCAGAACCTCTAAAAATATCCGTTAGTGAGTTGTTCCAAGTATTCTTTAAGTTTCCTAACATCGTCTGCGTAGAGTCCTGAATAGCTTTCCAGCCACCTCTTGAATCAATCTGTGAACCAAGTTCTTTAGCAAACTTAGGAAGTGCATCAGAGGCTTTAACATCACCATTTTTCATCTTATCGAAAAGCTGTTTTTCAGTCAGACCTAAAGCCTTTGCAAATGCCTGAGTAGCACCCGGTAAAGCTTCAGATAATTGCCCCTTCAACTCCTCAGACATCACCTGCCCCTTAGAAGCCATCTGCGACACTGCGGTTAATGCTCTTTGAATCTGCTCATCTGAACGACCCATTAGACGGGCGTAACCTGTAAGGTTTTTAAATAACTCTTCTGACCCTTCAAGACCCATCGTGTTCTTTGCACTTGCACCAAATGAAGCAAATTGTGCTTGTGTTTCGGTTGTGTCCATACCAGTAATCTGAGTTAAATCTTGAATGAACTTTTTGACCTGTGTACTTTGGTCACCGAATACGAAATCAATACTTCTTTCCGATGATGCACGTTGAAGGCCAACTTCCATAATCTTCTGATAACTGGCTAATACAGCTTGCATTGAGATAAATGCACCTGCTGTTTTAACTGCTGCTGAACTTAAATTATCAAGACTGCTAGCTGCTCTGTCACCGTTAATGCTGGTGGATGTATGACCTTTAGCTTTAGCAATTGCTTCTCTTACACTTGAATTTAATTTAGCAAGGGCTTCATTGAATTTTGAATTATCCATTGACCCAGCTTTAGCAGATAGCCCGTAAAACTGAGATTTGATGTATTTCTGCAAAATAGGGTCAAAGCCTTTTAGCTTAGACATATTAGCTGAATAAGCCGCTGTGATTGCTCTGTTGCCGCTAATTCGTGGCTGTCTTTGTTGTTTTGGAGGATTAATAGCGTCATTAACCTGACTTGTGAAACGGAAAGCTTTTGTGTTTCTTGCTCTTTGTTCGAACTTGTCAAAGGTCTTATTAAACTTCCTTTCAAGTTGCCCTAAAGAAGCCGTTAAATTACTATCAAGCTGCTTTGTATTAATCCTGAAACCTTTATTAAGGTTCTTTTCAATTCTTTGTGCTGACTGCAAAGCCGCCTTTTCAACTCTTTGCAAACCTTTAATAACGTTCTCGCTGAAGCCTAGCTCAACGATAAAACTATCAACTTTAAACTGTGCCATTCATGTTTCACCTCTTAAGTGTTCATATACGAAAAAGGGAAAGACTAACCAATTAAGGCTAATCTCTCCCCTTTGTAATTTTTAATGAAGGATATAAGTGTAAGAACCAGACTCACCAATTAATTGAGCATCAGCAGGAACACGGTCAATACACCATGAAGGAATCCTTCTAACCTTTGGTTTGTGTGAGGTGATAACTTGATGCTGATTTTTAATTCGTAGCTTTGGTTTAGTCTGAAGCTTTAAGTTCTCACAAACAGACTTAATAACTTCATAGCGTTCAGTTAAATCAATCATTCTTCACCTCACATCATAATTAAATAGCCTTTGCATATTTGCTAGAAATCTTCACTAACTGCTCAATATCAGCCTGCATAGCAACCTTCTTAGCATCTTCATATTCTTTCACAATCCCTTTCATAACCTGAAGCTCTCTTGAAAGACACAACTTAGCACTATCAAGCTGCTTGTTACGTGATGCCAAGATGTTCTGTCTGGCAAGTTCACAGAGTTCTTCATCGCTCTTATTGGTCATGTAAATAAACTGACCAGCACCTCTTGAAGCTTTAACCATCTTCACAATCCGGTATCCATCAGGAAGATTATTAATCACGTCTGGGATATTCTCAGGAAAAGTACCAAAACCATCATTGTCTTCATATTTGTAATAGACAAATGGTTTCTGTGACAATTCATCCTGAATCTCAAATTCTGACGGCTCAATAGCTGATTGCATCAGGGTAACTTTGCTGTAAGCGTCATCAAGTCGAATACGCTGTTCTTTTAACTGTGGGTAGTATTCACGCTCAAGATTAAATAGTGCTTCACTTTTGCAGATATCTGGCATTTCTTGAGGCTCAGGAGACACAAAGGAAATTACCTTTGGTGACATTCGGATTTCTTGCTCAAGTGCAATTCTTTCATCATGTTCTTTACGCTGAATAGTGATAGCTGGATGTTCAGTCTGTGGTGACCAGTCACCGAAGCTATCAATCTTTTTACCGTTGATGTATAGACTTTCCATTTTATTTTTCCTCTTCTAGTATATTCAGTTTTTAAAAAGCACACCTGACATCCTACGAACTTAGAAGAGGCTTAAAAGGCGGTTTGCCAAGTATGCTTTTTAAAAGCTGAAAAAAGCCCTAAACATAGGTGATTCGGATATTCATGGAATCATCCTCATCTGTGAAGGGCTTTGAAGGTTTGCTTTAACGTTAACGAAGTTTCAGGAAAAACTTTCTTTAAAAGCTCTGTTTAAAAACTCTTAAAGAAAGCCCTAATCATGAGTTAGGGCAAAGCTGTAAAGGGTTCAATGAATGATTAAGCACTTTTTGAGATGACCTCTCAGACTAAACTGAAAGGCCATGACGAAAAGCATTGCACCTTTCCAACTCAGAATATCCATCCATCGGATTATTGAAAGAAAATAAGAGAGAATTGCTCTCCCTATATATACAATTATGTCATGCTCAAGGTTATTTGTCAACAGCTTTTTAACAGATTGGTAACATCAATTCTTATTTACTGTGTTACCCATCCAGCAACCAACAAATAAACCCAAAGCCGTCCAGAGAATAACGAGCGTCATTACATAACCTCGCTGTAAGGGTTTAATTCCTGTTGAAAGGTCAGGAATACATTCAACTTCAATAGTTGCTCTGGGCTTAAATCAAGTCGATTGCACTCTTCAATGATAAAGCGCTTACTGTATGGGTCTGTTACTTCCAACTTGTGAACATAGTCACCAAGTTTAATTTCGTTGATGGTGCGTTTGTCGATATAACTTGAAGCTTCAAAGCAATGCATGAAATGCACGTTAAATCCTAACCTGTTCAGGTCAATCAACCAATTCATAGTTTCTTGGTCAATTAGTACTGTCATTGGGTAATTGTTCATTTCCTAAAATCTCCTTTTTACCAGACCTCCTCAATCGCTCTGTAACGAGCTAAACAGTCTTTTTCAGGGGTAGCCTGTACAGTGGTATTACCCACCCTAAAATAAGGTAGTTTTTTGCGTTAGAATGCGATTGAGAGCGTCTGAGAAGCTGTTTTTCTAATTTCTCTTAAAGTCTCGGACTTGCATAAGATTTTTTGGTCTGGTATCGGCTCTGTTACCATTTCGATGGATAATTTGCTTGTTGGATTGATAGCCATGATAAAGGAACCAGACAACATATTTCACGTAGAAAGTATATCGGCCTATATTAAATGTTTTGTTGCCGTAGTCGTCGGTATTTATCGTGACTGACTCTCCATCAGACCAGCACAGGGAATCACTGGATTCATCATAGATAAGGTGTTCTGTAAAATATCGTCTAACATCTTCATGCCAAGGTTTCATAAAACCTCCTCACCCCAATAACCTAATTCAATCTTGTGACGCTCAAACCATTCCGGTTTAACTGCTGTTTTCAGTACTTCATTTGGGCCAATGGCTTTAATGAAAATATCTTTTGAGTTATGGATGTCACCGAATCCGTTTCCTTTAATCAGGAGGTCGGAGATGTGGCGAATCATTTTATCCGTGTGGTATTCAAAGGTAACGCATAGCATTAAACCCCCATCGCTAATTTGTGAATTTTGATACTCAATAGTCGGGCAATATCAATTTTAAAGCCGTTAAGTGCCTTCAAAGTATCTAAAGCGTCCTGACTAATTCGGATGTGCTTACGACCTTTAGAGACTGGATATTTAAGTAAATCTGACTCAGTGACCTCTTTAGCAATTGCAAGCTGCATTACAGTTTGATGAGGCAAGTTAGTAGCTCGTTTAATTCTGGTAAGCTCGTTAAAAGCTTCCTCTGAAATACGGGTTAGAGTGTGTTTGTTTTTCATTTTAAAATTCCTCCAAAATATACGGGTCAAATTCAAAGTCTGGTTGCTCGTTTTCCATTGGCTCAATATTACCAACGGCCATATGATGCTCAACAACACCAATTAACTTTGCGCACATTACAGCAAGCAAAGCGCAATATTTATCGCTTGGTAATTCATGGCTAAGTCTGGTTGCTTGACGCTGAAGATGATTTGTCACGTTGGCTGCGTTAATTTCATCAAGATTCTTTAGAATATAAAATAGCTTTCTGTTGTATTTTGGGTGACCTTCACTTCTACAGAATCCGATAATTACATCATCAAGCTTACTTGGTAATTGTTCGTAGCTGTCAAAGTTAGCCAGATAATTTTTAATAGTGTTCTGGGTGCTCTTTCTGGTTGGCATATAACGACTCCTCGGTGTAATTGCCCGAATTACTTCGTCAATGCCTTTGCGCTCTGCTCTGGTGAACTTGGGTACTTCGTGGCTGGTGGGGGTGGCTGTGTAGCTGTAGGAGTTGTGCTTGTTGCGTTCTCTTGATGCCTGAAGCATCGCTCTAAATTCTGCGTCTCTCATTCATATTCTGACCCTCATAAGATGTTATTATTCTGTTAACTTATATATACAATACTAGCATTTTCAAAGACTAATGTCAAGCATTTTTAACAATTTCGTAACATCTATGGTATAATGGGTTTATGGGGAGAGTAAAATATAAAGGCGTGGCTATGAGGTTTATTCGATAGGGGTTGGTACAAGCCCAACTAACCGAATCAACTATGAGAGTGGTCACATGGTTATTGCATTGCACGCAGACCTCTTCAATCGCTCTGTAACGAGTTAAACGGCCTCTTCAGGTCAACATATAAGGTCAGGTACTTTTTTGTGTCAGAATGCGATTGAGAGCGTCTTACAAGGAAAACTAATGGTAAATCTCCCTCCTGAGCTGGGGTCACCTGATGTATGGGCTGGTGGAGGTATTGGACTTATTGCAGGTCTGCTACTTCGTTACGTCCTCGTCAGAGTGCTTGTTGTCTTTAAATTGTTCGGTCGTACATGGACGCTTGACCTTAAGGATAATGACCATACAGACCCCCGCTAACCCCCCTCCAAAACCCCCTGTACGAGATGGTATAGGGGTGTCTTTAGCATTTTGTGCTATCTATTAAAAAATAGCTTGACAGAACCGGAAAGCTGTATCTATCAAGTATTCACCTCTCTGACAGTAATTTCTAAAAGTTCTTATTTTTCAATAAGTTGTAATTAGCCATATATAGAGAACTGACAAGTCTCTTCACAGAGAACTCTGTAACCTTAACAGTAAATTCTAAAAGTTCTTATTTTTCAATAAGTTGTAATTAGCCAATATAAAGGACTGACAAGACCCTTCACAGAGAACTTTCAGGACTCACTAAGACACAAGGCGATAACCCCAGAAAGGGAGAGCCACCTTCTTAACCGACTTCTTAAACAATCTTTACAGCCCCCGTTCACCAGTCTCAATATTTTATTTCTCGCTCTTCGTTTGTTGCTCGTTTTTTATTATTGAGGGGGTTTGAAAAAACTCTGTAAAATAACCCTTCCAGTAAAAAGCGAATAACCCCAGAAAGGGAAATCGCCTCTTTAACATTCTCATAATCAGTACTCTATATGAGAACCTTAGCCCAACCTTTGAACAATCCTGTAAGTGGTGCTTAGAGGCATTCTTAGCGATTCTGCGATGCTCTTGACGGATTGCCCTTGGTCATGCATTTTAATCAACCTGTCAAGCGTCTGTGCATCGTGTATATGAGGTCTTCCACGTAAACCACCCCTGTTAACCACGGCAAGTAAAAGCATTGTGTCGCCGCAATAGATTGTCTGGGTAACTTCAACTTTCGGTTTGCGGGGTGCGTTCCTGTATATCAAAACACAGCTTGCAAATGGTGAACGCGCTACAACGCCTTTCTTCCCTGCTGGTGGAAGGTATTTGACTGCTCGGTGCAACGTTCGAATCTCATGCAGGAAGGGGTTTGTATATACACACCGAAGCCAGTAAGTTGTCTTTGACCTGTGCGGAACCAGACATACACACACATCAGCTTCAGGGGCTTTTAGGAGGAACTTTTCAGCCATGCTAAACGGCGGGTTAACGAAGACCCGTTCACCAACCCATGATTGACGGTTTATATCATCGGTGAACCGTGGCAACAATGCGTCATGCTCAGTTGCAGCACCATCTAAATTGAAGTTAAACTCACGATGCAGGTTACGAAATAGACGATACGGTGTACGCCAGTCATCAGAACCACCATGATGCTTCCCGATATGGATTATTGGATGTGACACAAGCGAAGCGCCCCTCTAAAAAGATTTTTTAGCTATTTTGTTTAAAAACATATCAAACGATACATTTTATTGATTTAGGTCAAAGACAAAAGCATTGACAAAATGGTAAGATTGTTCACATGACCCTACTTAACAGACTTTTAAGAGACTTTGAAACGACCTACTTAACAAGGTCACTACCTCTGGTTTCATCGTTCCCTTTATCTAGGTAGTTCTGTTAAGTATCTTTTCAGTTTTATTCTTAAGATAATTGTTAAGATGATACTCTCCCCTCGGGTTATATCGTATCTCTCCTCCTGTTAAACATCCCTTCCTAGCAACTTCATAGTTATCTGTCAAGTACCTTTGAAGATTCTATCAAAACCCTCTAAATCTGACCTGATATAGATGCTGTGAAGGCATGTTCTCTAGGTCTGTGTAGCTTACTTAGTGGGAAGAGGGGGTGATACATGAGAAAGAACCCTCCTGTTAAAAAGACTACTTAGAAGTCTGAGACTTTAGTAAAATCTGTGAATATGGCTTCTCAGACGCTCTGTAACGCATTCTAAGCGATTTTACCCCTTTATTTTAAGGTGGGTGGTACATACCTATAGACTACCCCTAAAAATGGGGTTAAAGCTCGTTAAAGAGCTTTCTATGAGGTTTGGTAGAGTTGTATAAATCTTATACAGCACTTATTCAGCTTCTAAATTTTTTATAAAAATGACTACCCCCCTTCTATATATCCCCTCCCTGAGAATCTTCAAAAATATCTACACAGTTGATTCGGTAGAATCTACCTCATGATGTCTGTAGCTGTTAAGTACCCCAGATTCACGATATAGCACCCCCTTTGCAAAAGCAGTTAAAATATCATTGACTTTCTTCATAGCATCTGTTAAGCCCACCTCAAGAAACCTTCACCACACTTCAAGGCATCTATCAAGAAGATTTCACCTATCAATAGCTGTAACATTTTATAGTTCTGTGAAGTCCTATCCAGTTTTCTCTGTAACAGCTACAAACTTCTGTGACCTTATGTATCAATGACTTAGAAGACATGCTCTCAAGGTGCTGCATAGCCTCTTATCATCCAATACACAAAACCCTTATAAATCAGTACTGATACGTATACAGTGCGTTTTTAACATAATAGCTGTTTTACGCACTAAGAAGCATCTACGTAGATTCTGTATAGCTAACAAGATTACCTTTCACGATTTTTTAAGAAGGGACTATGAGGTTTTGACAAGGTAACTATAACCATCACTTCCTAACTTTCACATAGCTGATTGTTATCTCTTGCAACTGTAACGTATGGTGACCAAACATCTATATATCGTTATATAGCCCTGTATATAGCACTATATATAGTGTCTGGAGAGGAACGACTAACACCCTGCATAGTTCCCTGAAAAGGGGCTTTACAGATTATCTATATATTTCAATAAGTTATGCTAAAAAGAGACTATACCAATACTGCATAGAATCTGTGTAGGATTGCATAGATACTTGGGAAAATGCCTTTAAATTGCATAGAGATTCACCTGATATTGTCCTGTAATTAACAGGTAGTTGAATGTACGTGTTTAGCTATGTAAAAGCACCAGAACTTTAGCCATTTCTAACCACTCCTCGTGTTATCTCTATTCCGT
>OOBX01000426.1_pt1 | contig 26220 bp, 18 predicted proteins | sample 1671021 | NCBI WGS metagenome assembly OOBX01 (sample SAMN06348114, study PRJEB24527) | human gut metagenome | biome: human gut; feature: ankylosing spondylitis patient; material: feces | host: Homo sapiens | place: China | collected 2015-10 | reverse complement strand
TTAAGCCTGTAGCTAGCGTTCATCCTGAGCCAGGATCAAACTCTTCATTGTAAAAGTATTGTTAATCATTCCATATAGGAACGGTTGTTGCTCTGTTCAGGACGCTCGAATTTAAAAAGTATCTATTACCTATCTAATAAGTAATGACGGTTCTTTTTATTTTACCCAAGACCGTTTCTTTTTCAGAAACAAGTCTTGCTCTTGTACTACTTGTATTGTTTATGTAAATCTCTTCAAAGATCGCTTCTTTTATGTCGGCTTTCTTTTCAGGAAAGCGGATGCAAAGGTAAAAACTTTTAAGTATATCTTCCAAATATTTTCGGAAGTTTTTTTTCATCTTTCCTTTTTCCCGTCATCTCTCTTGCGAAAGGGAGAACAAAAGAAAGATTGTTTTACCAACCCGGATTCAAGAAAAAGTGTATCAACCAACGCTGCTTACTTTTTGAAAGCGGGTGCAAAGGTAAGAACTTTATTTCATATCTTCCAAATGTTTTCGGAAGTTTTTTTATCCTGCTTTTTCAAAGGGGAATTGCAGAAAGAAACAAGCCCCAAGCAGAAGAAATATGTAAGAGTTCCTACGCCGTTCCTGTCAGAATGTCAAAACATCGCTGCTCCCGTTCTCGAAAGCGGGTGCAAAAGTAGGACTTTATAACATACACACCAAATATATAAGGGGATTTTTTCGAGTTTCTCTTGAACATTTTTATAAAACGCTGATTGACAAATATGTTGAAGAACATATTTTTTAAGGAGGATGGAAAGTCTGGCAAAAGGGATACATTATAATATATGCGCATGCGCGCGGAAAGAAACAACGGAAGGCTGAAAGAAAATACGGAGATACGGAAGGGTATTGTATGACACCCGGGTCTTGACATGTTCGACATCCGGGTCTCGGCACGTCTGACACCCGGGTCTCGGCATGCACGACACCCGGGTGTCGGACACAAGAAAAAGGCTAACAGGACTAACGGCACAGGAAGAAACCAATACGGACACATACAAGGAAAAGAAATACAAACAGAAAACGGCAGAGAAAAAGATACAAAAAAACAACGGCACAGCAAAAAAGAACAGACACAGGAAATAGGAGAAAGGCGGCAGGCAGCCCGGAAAACACGAAGCAAGCCACAACCCAACAAACCTGTTAAAGGAAGACGCACGTTGTATTAAATGTTAACAGAAGCAACAGTCTCATAAACCGTGTTACCAAACAACAGATTTCCAGAAAAAATATTGGATAATATCAGGAATAGAATAACTTTGCAATGTGTTTTTCATAGTATTAGATTTAAGGTTAACAAAAAGATTGGCTGTCTGGGAGAGATAGCCTTTTTTTATGGAATATGATAAAGAAATATGCAGCGCTCCTCTGTACATAATTTTTTTTCGTATATTTGCGAGAAACTTATTAAAAACCAATCAAATCTATGCTTACGAAACTTAACCACGTACTCCTTGCTGGTGTTGTAGCTTTGGCATGTTCTTCGTGCCAAACAGAAAAAAAGGCCGATTACCAAGTAATACCTCTCCCCCAAGAGGTTGTTCTGACACAAGAAAAGCCGTTTCTATTAAACAAAAATGTTTCCATTACCTATCCAGAAGGCAACCTCTTGCTGAAACGCAACGCTGAATTCTTATCCGGATACATCCGGCAAGCCACAGGGTATACTCCTCCTGTAAAAGGCTTAAAGGACGGAGAAACGGCAAAGCATGCAATCAATTTAGGTTTAGATGCGGATATAGCCAATAAAGAAGGTTATGTGCTGACGACAACTTCAGAAGGTATTCAAATCAACGGGCAGACAGAGAACGGCGTGTTCTACGGTTGCCAGACATTACGGAAATCAATCCCCGCCGAGGCTCAGGGAGCTGATATTCTGCTACCGGCAGGCAGTATCAAAGACGAACCCCGCTTTACATATCGCGGTATGCATCTTGATGTATGCCGACATTTCTTCCCGCTGGAGTTCATAAAAGAATATATCGACTTACTGGCGCTACACAATATGAATACTTTCCATTGGCATCTGACAGATGACCAGGGATGGCGCATCGAAATAAAGAAATATCCGAAGCTGACGGAAGTCGGTTCAAAACGCAACTGCACCGTTGTCGGCAAGGCAAGAAGCGGAAAATATGACAACATTCCGTATGGCGGCTTCTACACGCAGGAACAAGCCAAAGAGATCGTGAAGTATGCACAAGAACGTTACATCACCGTAATTCCCGAAGTAGACCTGCCGGGACACATGCTTGCCGCTTTGGCCGCCTATCCTGATATGGGATGCACCGGAGGACCGTACAAAGTATCTCCCGACTGGGGTATCTTTGAAGATGTATTGTGCATCGGCAACGAACAGAGCATGCAGTTTCTTGAAGATGTAATGGCAGAAATCACCGAGATATTCCCTTCTAAGTTTGTACACATCGGTGGAGACGAAGCTCCCCGTACCCGCTGGGCCAAGTGCCCCAAATGTCAGGCACGCATCAAAGCGGAAGGCTTGAAAACAGACAAACAACATACAGCTGAGGACCGTCTGCAAAGCTATTGCATGACACGCATCGAAAAGTTCCTCAACAGCAAAGGAAGGCAGATTATCGGTTGGGACGAAATACTGGAAGGCGACGTGGCACCAAATGCCACCGTTATGTCCTGGCGTGGCACATCCGGCGGCATCAAGGCTGCACAAATGGGACATGACGTAATTATGACACCCAATCTTTACTGCTATTTTGACTATCTCCAAACTGCGGACAGTAAAGACGAACCTCTCGGCATAGGCGGATACGTACCGGTAGAGAAAGTATACAGTCTCGACCCTACCGCTGCGCTTACCGAAGAACAGGCCAAACATATTCTCGGTGCACAAGCCAACTTATGGACAGAGTATATCGCCACTACCGAACATGCAGAGTATATGATACTCCCACGCATGGCTGCCCTTGCCGAAGTGCAATGGACACAGCCTGAAAAGAAAGATTACGCGGACTTTACCCAACGCCTGCCGCGCCTCATCAAGTTCTACCAACGGGATAGCATGAATTATGCCAAACACATATTCGATATCCAAGCGGAATATACCACTACCCAAGAAGAGGACGGAAGCGGTAGCGGAGCTATAGTAGCCACGCTTCGCACCATTGACAATGCTCCCATTTACTATACCTTAGACGGTACTGAACCCACTACAGCCTCCGAACAGTATAACGGAACCGGCATCGTTATCCGCCAGTCCGCCGACTTGCGTGCTGTTGCTATCCGCCCTGAAGGAAAAAGCAAGGTAACAGAAAAAAGCTTCTACATCAACAAAGCCACTTTCTGCCCGATTGAGCTGACAGGTACACAGCCCACTCCGAAATACGCCTTTAAAGGTGCTACCGCTTTAGTAGACGGAATGAGCGGAATTGACAATTATGCAACCGGCGAGTGGATTGGCTTTTTGGATGGAGACGTAACGGCTGTTATCGACCTCGGTGCGTCAAACGGCAATGCCGCAGGCAAGACAGTTGCCGAATTACCGGAGATAAAGCATGTCTCTACCCATGCCGTAATAGACATGGGCGCCTGGGTTGCAGGATGTACAGGCCTGACAGTATCAGTGTCTGACGATAACAAAAGCTTCCGTGAGGTGGCAGCCAAAGAGTTTCCCGTTGAAATGGACAGCCGTAAAAAAGCTGTGGCAAACTATGAAGTTACTTTCGAACCGGTGAAAGCACGCTATGTTAAAGTATTAATCAAGCGTACCCCTGCCCTGCCCAAAGGACATCCGGGAGAAGGAGGAACACCTTTCCTGTTTATCGATGAGATTGAAGTGGAATAAGGCAACTTATCAAAAACGGTAACATATACAACAACTATCATCCTGTCATTCGGAGGAATCTAATATCCAAGAACGACAGGATGATATTTTCTGCGAAAGTGCATCTAAAACATTTATTCAATCACGAAACTCCCACGTTGCAAATCCCGATCCTGCGAGCTTTTCCCCACCATCACATCGTACCTGCCTGCACAAACCCGCATCGTATTACTTTGAGCATCCCACCATTCCAATTCTTTGCCGTTCAAATCGAACGCTACCTCAACACTCTTTCCGGCAGGAATGCGGACACGTTTAAAAGCACGCAAAGTCTTGCCCGGTCCTTCTGCGTCATCTTGCTTCTTGAGGTAAACCTGCACCACCTCTTCACCGTCACGCTGACCGTTATTCGTAACGTTAACGGTCAACTTCAAAGGTTCTCCCACCTTAATCTGTTCCTTGGCCAAGGATAAGTTGCCATATTCAAAGGTAGTGTAGCTCAAGCCGTAACCAAACGGGAACAATGGTTGTTGAGTCATATAACGATAGGTACGTCCTGTCATATTATAGTCCTCAAAGTCGGGAAGCTGAGACATATTGCGATAAAAAGTTACAGGCAAGCGTCCACCCGGATTATAGTCACCGAACAATACATCTGCCACGGCAGTGCCGCCCGCCTGTCCCGGATACCAAGCCTGTAGGATAGCTTCACAATTCTTTGTTTCAGGCTCCAAAGCGATGGGCGAACCGGAACAATTCACCAAAATTATCTTCTTTCCGGCACGATGCAATGCGTGGATCAATTCACGCTGAACAGCCGGCAATTCAATGTCCGTACGGTCTCCGCCCCTGAAACCGGGAAGGTTCACTCCCATCTCCTCTCCTTCCAAAAGAGGAGATATACCACCGGCAAAAACTACAACATCGGCATCTTTCACACAAGCTACAGATGCATCGATATTTACCTTTTGCTTGAAGCCGATATCGAAATTCAGTTGCGCATCGCTTCTGAAATACTCAAAGTCAAGTTCGATGTCGTAAGGAACACCCGCTTTTACCTGTAGCGTATAGTCCAGTGACCTGCCACCATGCGTATTGCGGAAACGCTTTACTTCTTCGCCATTGATACGCAGGCAACCGGAACCGTATGTATAAATTTCGAATACCACTTCGCCCGATTGTAGAGGGGTGAGCACGCTGTTGTAAGTTGCCGAGAAGTCTGTCAGGTTTACGCCCGGTGCAAAAACCGTAGCTCCCGAGGTACAGAAGCGGAAAGGGGTGGTTACTTGTGTAGTAGTCACCGGGGTGCCCTCATGCTTTACATTGTTCCAATAACGTGCCGTAAACCCCTGTCCGTCTGCCGACTTACACTGGTTGAACACGCTTTGAATCAGTGTTCTTTCCACCCAACTGCAACCCTGTTCATAAATCAGCTTATCGTCCGCTCCCAACGCGTTCCGTATTCCATCCAGAATGGTGACTGTATGTGACGGCATACCGTTATAATTGCCCCATTGCATTACGGAGTCATTAGCATTAGGTCCCATGACAGCTACAGTCAGACCGCCACGTTTCAAGGGAAGGATATTGTCCTTGTTTTGCAGTAATGTCATGGACTTGCGGGCCATATCCAACGCCAATGAGTCGTGTGCAGCCGAAGCTACTACGGAGAAAGGAATCTTCGTCCAAGACACATCTTCCGGAGCGTCCATTTCTCCCAAAGCAAAACGGGCTTCCAGCAGGCGGAGCACAGCCTTGTCTATGTCTTTCTCATCAATCTTGCCTTCTTGAGCTGCCTTTACCAATGCCTTATAACTGGAGCCACACTCCAGATCCGTTCCGTTCAGCACTGCGGCTGCCGAAGCAGACTCTGCATCGGAATATGCCTTATGCCCGTATTCATTATAAAAATCGGCAATAGCACCACAATCGGAAAGGACAATACCATCGAACCCCCAATCGTTACGGAGAATTTGCATCAGCAAACGGTTGCTGCCGCAACAAGGCTCTCCCTCGAAACTGTTATAGGCACACATCACCTCCTTTACACCGGCTTCCTTCACTAACGCCTCAAAAGGCGGCAGATAGGTTTCATACAAATCACGTGTGCTAAGGTTCTCCACGTTGAAAGAATGACGGTTCCATTCCGGACCGGAATGTACGGCAAAGTGTTTGGCACAAGCATGCAACTTATCGTATCTTCCGTCATTGGTTCCTTGCAGACCTTTCACTACCATGACACCCATGCGACTGGTGAGATAAGGGTCTTCACCGTAGGTCTCAATACCCCGTCCCCAACGCGGATCACGGTAAATATTCACCGTAGGCGTCCACATGGTAAGTCCCTGATAACGCTCGTAACTGCCCTGCGATGCGTAATATGTATTTTTTGCACGCGCCTCATCCGATACGGCATTGAATACTTCATATACTGTTTGAGGCGAGAAAGAGGCTGCCATACCTATCGGTTGCGGAAAAACCGTAGCCAATCCGGCGCGTGCCACACCGTGCAGCGCCTCGTTCCACCAGTTATAGGGTTTGATCCCCAAGCGCTCCACCGGTTGGGAAGTGTCCATCATCAATGCTACTTTTTCTTCCAAAGTAAGTTCTTTCAGTAAAAGTTCCGCCCGCTTATCCGGAGTCAAAGAGGTTGTTCTGTACGTAGGTTGGCTGCACCCTATCAGCAATAGAAGAGGCAACCAACAGATAAGTTTCCGTTTCATGGTTGTTGCTGTTTTAATGATAGTAATCAGATTTATTTACCGTACAAAGATACAGGGTTACCCGATATACCATTGTGCCAAATGTTTCATAAAGTTTACTGTATGTATCATGACACATACTATTTACACATATTAATCCGGTAGGAAAGAATAATACCGGCAGCATGCTAATAATGAAAGGGATACGTGTACCAAGATATTTCACGCCGTGGTACACGCCGTACCACACAGTGGTACGAGCAGTACCTTACTAAGGTACGAGACCTACCACCCTTTGGTACATGAGCTACCAAAGAGCGGTACAGGGAATACCAGCAGCCGGTACCGGCAGTACCACCCTTAGAACTGGAAGTAAATGAACGGTTGTATCTCCGAACTCTTCATCTGAATAACCAGATAGACTATGGCAACCAGCAGCAATGCCTTCCCTATCAACGGAAGGCGAACGACCGCCTTGCTGCAAGCGTGCTCCCAACTGTCAGGCACGAAATGCAGGAAAAAGCCGAGCGCCATCAAGGCAAACACTTCCCAATAGCCCACTATCAGTTGCGGGAAAAGCCCGGGACGGAAAGTCGTGAATATCTGCCTCAACATATCCAGCGAAGCGGAGAAATCGGCATTGCGGAAGAATATCCAGCAGAAGCAAACGAAGTGGAACGTAATGACGATACCGAAGAAGCGGCGGATGCCACGACTGCGTTCGCCCTTCTTCCGTCCGGTAACGCCCATCCAGAACTTATGGACAGCTAAAGCAACGCCATGCAACATTCCCCAAAACACAAAATTCCAGGAAGCCCCATGCCACAAGCCGCCCAGAAACATGGTAATGATAAGGTTGGCATACTGGCGTATCCTGCCCTTACGGTTGCCGCCCAGGGATATATAGAGATAATCGCGCAGCCAACTGGAAAGCGAGATATGCCAACGACGCCAGAACTCCGTAATGGATGCCGACTTATAAGGCGAATCGAAGTTTATGTTGAAGTGGAAGCCCAATAACAAGGCAATGCCGATAGCCATATCGCTATATCCGGAGAAGTCGCAATAGATTTGCAGTGCATAGCCGTAAACACCCATAAGGTTTTCCACACCCGAATACAAGGTAGGATTATCGAAAATGCGCTCCACAAAGTTGATACTGATATAGTCCGAGATAACCGCCTTCTTGAACAGTCCGCTCACAATAAGGAAAATCCCCCTGCCGAACATCTCTCTGGAAACAAACAACGGACGGCGGATTTGCGGAATAAAGTCGCGTGCACGCACAATGGGACCCGCCACCAACTGCGGGAAGAATGATACATAGAATGCATAGTCCAACAAGCTGGTGAGAGGCGTTATCTCCTTGCGGTACACATCGATTGTATAGCTCAGCGACTGGAACGTAAAGAAGGATATACCCACAGGCAGGAAGATGTCCATTGCGGTAAACGTGCCACCCGTGAGCGAAGCAAAGAAATCGCAGAGAAAGTTCGTATATTTAAAATAGCACAGCAGTCCCAGGTTTATCGCCAGACTGGCTGCAACCCACATTTTGCGTTGCCACTGCACGGTGGCACGCGCCATAAGGCGGGCTATGAAGAAATCGCTCACCGTAACGATAGCCAGCAGAAAGAAATAAGCACCGCTGCTTTTATAATAGAAGTAGTAAGAAAACAGGGTGACGAACATCAGGCGGGCGGTGGTGCGGCGCTGCAAAAGCAGGTAGAACAGGATAAAGGCTGCAAACAGCCACAGGAAAATGCCGCTGCTGAATATCATCGGTGCATGCGGATTGTACACCAGCAGGTCGTGCAGGCGGGTAAGGTCTATATTCAGTTGGTTCAAAAGTTCGCTAATATTCCACATCGGTCGGTTTACGGCTAAATGAGTTAACTACATTCACTGACTGCAATAGTCATTATACGCTTTCAGCAGAGCGCGATAGAACATCTCGCCCTGCAATGCATATCCTTCCGGAAGATAGTGCACATGGTCGGGACGCATCAGACGCGCTTCCTGCCAGTTGAGACAAGCCCGGCGGACACCACCGAAAGTCTCGTACATATCCCACACCGCCAGTCCGTTGGCATCGGCAAAACGGCGGATGGTCTGTACGGCAACAGCAGTACGGGGATTAATCTTATAGGTACGCCGGCGACGGCGCTGACGGAAACTATCGTATGAACCGGGCGGAGTAGTCATCAGCATCGGAACATCGGGCAGACTCTTGCGAAGCATGCACACCAGTTCTTCCATCTGCCGGTAGTGCAGTATGGAGTTATAACGCCGGTTGTGGCTCTCGTTCGTTCCGAAAGAGAGAATGACAAGGTCGGGATGCAACGCAGCGATATCCGCCACACGGTCCGGACGGGTAAAGGTTGTACAAAACGCACCGTTTATCCCCATGTCCGTATAAGACAGTGCTCCGAATGTTCTTTGAAGCAACCCGCCCGTGGTTTCGGGAAAGATATGGCCACGGATATGGCTGTCGCCCACATGCACGATGCGTACCGTATCGACAGCGATGCCCAGGCGGAGCATGCGCAGTTTCTCCCAAAAGGGTTTCAGGATGCCGATGCTGTCTATCAGCTCATTCCCGCCCAGTTGCCGAAAGGCTGCGGACAGGGTGATGAGAGGAATGGGCAGCGTATCCGTACGCTGTCCGTAGATTCTAAGCGTGTCGCAATCAAATGCCGTTTTCTGAAGCCGGGGACAACCCGGAAGCACATCTTGGGCATAGTTCCGTTGCACCGGCAGGAAGAGCAACGCCAATACCGCGCAGCAAACGGCAAACCGTAAATCGGCCAAGTACCGGCTCCTTTTATGGCTCCGCTTCATAGGCACGCCTCCTGTCGTATTGTTCTTTGCCATAAACCAGAGCCTCATAAAGCAGTTCCGCCAGATGCTTGCCGCCACGGAAGTTGATATGCGTATAATCGTAATTGGCTAAAGAAGGTTTGGCATGCACCATATCCGCCATACTGCCTTCACCGCCCATAGCTTCGAACATATTCCAGAAAGCCACCCCGCTGTCGGCCGCCAGATTCTGCTGGTAACGGATAAGGTTTTTAATGCCGGGCATGGTCCGCAGGCTGCCCTCTTCGGTTTTATACTCACGGTCGCCCACACCGACAATGAGAATTCCGGCTTGGGGGAAGGCTTGCTTCAAATGGGCAATGGTCGTCAGCATACCGTCGCGATAGCGGTCGTAATTACGCCCGCGTTCCGTAGCTACGTTCAGTCCGTACTGAAGGACTATCAAATCGTACGGACGCAGTTCGTTAAATTCGCGCATAGTCCGGACAGGTATGGAGCGCAAAGACAGACCAGAGCTACCCCGAAGCGAAAAATTATCGACGGCAATCCCTTGCGTGCCGTCCATAGCCACTCCGTAGAATAAAGTAGAATCGGCGCTCTCCACTTTCCAACGCACAGAGCCGATACGTCCTGTTACATCCATTTCACGAAGTCCGTCGGCAGGCGGGAATGTCCCGGTCTGCGGTTCGCCCTTGTTTACGGATGCCGAAAGGCGGGCTTCGCCTTTATTATAAAAGAAGATAGAAGCACGTTCGCAAGTATCGAGCCGGGAAGCATACTTCCTCTGTCCGCCAAGCTCTACGTACGCTCCGGGAGTCGGAATAAAATAATGGCCCGAAACACCTTGTTTGCCACGGTCGAAGAATACAGAGTCCGTAACGGAATGGCTCTGCCAGCCGCCAAAGCTGTGCCGCACCGTAGGCCGATAGCCGTTGACCGGAGAAGTAATCGTCACGAAGCCTACCCCGCAGCCGCCATAACGCTCCTGCAACATCGCACGCAGGTCGGCCGTCAGGATATCCGCCTCGATGAAAGAATCTCCGAAATAGGCGATACGCACCGGGCGGGGCTTTGCCGCCAACTCATCCAGCGCGCGATAGAAAGGTGTCATGCCGCGCAGGGTGGAATCGCTGTAATCCTCAATGCAGGTCATGCCGCTGCGACAGGTATCCACAAAGGCGGGCTTCACTTTCGGGGGCGGCGGCAACAGACTGTCCGGTTCGCTCACGACTTCCGGCACGGGACGCACATCGCCAAGTATGTCTACCCGCCTCAACACATGGCCCCCTATCGTGCCCCCAGGCAGCAAGTTCAGCAGCAGAAGTACCGCCAGCACAATAAGCATCAGCCAACCTGTATGTTTTAAAACGCTCTTTTCCATAACTAATCCGGACGCAAAGATAAAGAATCGGATGAAAATAAATATCGTCCTTCCTAAAAAGAAATCGTCAGGTTCATTTTAACACAGTCTTGACTGCTGTTTGTATGGCAGAAACTTTAAACAGTCCGCTCTATGTTCCAGACAAATGCCCGGAGCCCCAATTGCTCGGTCTGCTTGTCCATGTTGTGAAGGACCTCCAGCAGGGGCTCTACCCGCTCGTCCTCCACCATTGTAAGAATGGCGGAGCACATGGAAGGCCAGGCGTGACTGCCGTAATGAGGCTCACCGGTCTTGGAACCGCGCCCGCGAACCTGCTCCCAATAAGTGAAGCCCCGGCAATTGAGCCGGTCGAGTGTAGCAATGATACGCTCGTAATATGCCTGATCGAATGTGATTAATACTGATTTCATTATTCAATTATTAAATGTCAACTATTAATTATTAGCCTGTTCCTCAAAGTAAGCATCCAATTGCTTGCGCATCTTGCGACGTTGGCGTTTGATGCCGACACCACCGAAGATACAATACATCGTAGGAACGTAAATCAAAGTCAGAATGGTGGAAACCGCCAGACCGCCGATTACGGCAATCGCCATAGGACTCCACATCTCAGAACCCTGACCGCTGCTGATGGCCATCGGAATCATACCGAGAATGGTAGTCATGGTTGTCATCAACACCGGACGGAGACGGCTCTTGCCTGCCGTAACCACGGCATTCAGCACCGACTGCCCGCGTTCGCGGCAGAGAATGGTGTAGTCGATAAGTACGATACCGTTCTTCACCACGATACCGATCAGCATGATACTGCCCAGCAGACTCATCACACTCAGCGTCGTATTGGTTATGAACAGCGCCATCAGCACACCGCTCATGGCAAATGGCACGGAGAGAATCAGAATAAACGGATAGGTAAGCGACTCGAACTGGGCTGCCATTACGATAAACACGAGGATGATAATCAATACGCCGAGTGTTCCCAAATCGCGGAACGAATCCTGCTGGTCTTCAAAGGAACCCGCCACCTGAATGGTTATGTCGGACGGTTTCTCCATTCTATCGATAATGGCATTGCCCGCAGCCACCACGTCACCCAACGGAGCGCCGGAAATGACAGCAGACACCGTTACGATACGTTCACGGTCCTTACGCTCGATAGTAGGCGGAGCAAAACGTTCCACCACCTTTCCCAAATCCTTGATACGGACGCCCTCGCCTTTGGCATTGTATACCAATATGTTCTCGATACTTTCAAGACTGGTACGGTATTCAGGGGCGTAGCGCACCTTGATATCATACTCATCGCCGTCTTCACGATACTTGGAAGCCGTAGCGCCATTGATACGGTTGCGCAGATAGGTGGCGGCAGTAGAGAGGTTCAGTCCGTGAAGCGCCAGCTTCTCGCGGTCGAAGTCCACCTGGTATTCGGGCTGGTAATCGCTGCGGCTGATGTTGACTTCGGACACGCCTTTTACGTTCAGCAGTTCGCGCTTCAGGCGAGCGGCAACGCTGTCGGTTTCTTCCATACTGTAACCATATACCTCGAAATCGGCGGATGCCTGGGCCGACATACCCGTATTACTACCGCCGAAAATAACCTGTGCCTTACTGAATTCGGGATAAGCCTTCAGGTCTTCGCGCATTTCCTCGCAGACAGTCTCCAGCGTAACATCACGGTCTGCCGGGTCTACCAAACTGATATTGAAGGAAATGATATGCGAACCGTTGTCCTGCATGGAAGCCCAGGTATTATCCGAATCGGCCTGCCCTACGGTATAGTTGCATATCTTCATGACACCCTTATACTTCTGCAGCCACTGATTGGTAAGTTTCTGCGAAACCTCCTGCGCCACTTCTTTACGCGTACCGATAGGCAACTCCAACTGTACGGCAATACGGGCATTGTCCTGCGCCGGGAAGAACTCCGTACCAATGGTCTTTGCACAGAACAGGCTCAAGATAAAGAATATCACACAACCGACAAGCACGACCATACGATGACGCACCGCCCAGTTGAGCATACGTGCATACCAATTGTCCAAGCCGTCCAATGTGTGCTCTATCGGCCCGAAGAATATTCGGAACATCTTGGACTGTTTACGCTGCAAGCGGAGCAGTTGCGAACAGAGCATCGGCGTCAGCGTCAAAGCCGAAACGGTGGATACAAACATAATGGCGCACATCATCCAGCCCAACTGCTTGAACAGCACGCCGGACATACCGGTTACCATAGTCAGCGGGAAGAATACGGCAATCATCGTCAGTGTAGAAGCCACTACGGAAATAGCCACCTCGTTCGTTCCGTGAACCGCTGCCTGCTTCGGGTCGGAACCGCGCTCGATATGTGTCGTGACATTCTCCAACACCACAATAGCGTCGTCCACCACCATACCGATGGCTATGGAGAGTGACGAAAGCGAAATGATATTAATCGTATTCCCCGATATTGCCAGGTATATGAACGAAGCAATCAGAGAAAGCGGAATCGTAATACAGATAATCAATGTAGCCCGCCAGCGTCCCAGGAACAGGAATACCACAATCACGACGAACAGCAGGGCGTACATCACCGTCTCCGTCAAACTGTCGATAGTGTTCAGGATGTTTTCGGACGTGTCCACAATGACGCCCAACTTCACATCGCTCGGCAGATTCTTCTGCAGACGGGGCAACGCCTCCTGTACTTTCCTGGAAATCTCCACCGAATTGGCGCCCGACTGTTTCTGAACCACAATCATCGCACCCTGCACACCGTTGTTATAGGTTTCCTGCGCACGTTCCTCCACGGTATCCACAATCCGAGCTACGTCGCGCAGGTAAACGGTAGCACCGTTATAGGTGCCCACCACCACATCCGCCAGTTCACGGGAGTCGTCAAACTCACCCTCCACACGCAAGGAATAAGTCTCATTGCCGATGTCGAAATTACCGCCCGGTATGTTCTTGTTCTCCGCACCGATAATGGAACTGATTGTTTCGATACTCAAGTTGTACGCCTCCAGCTTATAGGGGTCGCAGTACACCTGGATTTCACGCTGCGGCGCACCGCTGATAGACACCGTACCCACACCGGGAATACGCGCCAGAGGGTTTACCACACGGTCGTCCAGTATCTTATAAAGCGCCGACTGGCTTTCGTTTGCCTGTACGGACAGCAGCACGATAGGAATCATATCCGTACTGAACTTGAAGATGATAGGATTCTCCACATCATCGGGCAGTTCGGAACTAACCATATCCAGCTTGTCGCGCACATCGTTTGTCAGCACGTCAATATCATTACCGAACTCAAACTCCAGCGTAATCAGCGACATATTCTCCGAAGAACGGGAAGTGATGTGCTTCAAATCGCTGACTGAGTTCAAAACATTCTCCAACGGACGGGTCACGTTGTTCTCGATATCCGAAGCACTTGCTCCCGGATAGGCCGTCATCACCATAATCGTATTCGTATCAATGTCCGGATACAAATCAATAGGCAACTTGGACAACGAGAACAGACCAAATATCACCACTGCCAGGAAGCAGAGCGAAGTCATAATCGGTTTCTTAACCGCACCTTCATATAAACTCATATTATTAGGGATTAGGGATTAGCGTTTAATGATTAGGGATTAGTGATTAACGTTTAGTGTTTAGTGTTTAGAGATTAGCAACTTATTTACCGGCAAACCACTAATCACGAATCACTAATCGCTAACCGCTATTTCTACTTCCATTCCGTTCACCAGTTTGGTTTGTCCGGCTATAACCACCCGGGAGTTGTCGGGCACACCGGAAATCAGCTCGTATTCGGCCCCCATGCGACGTCCGAGCTCTACCTTATTATAGGTAACCTTACCGTCCTTGTACACATATACATAACGGTCGCCGGAACCGGATTGCTTCACGATGGCCAAATCGGGTACAACCACATTGTTTTTGGTTCCGAAGTTAAGCGTGGCACGGGCAAACATTCCGGGACGTACCCTCCGGTCTTTATTGGCGAGTTTAATCTCTACCGGAAAAGTACGGGTGTTCGGGTCTACTGTAGGATACACCAGACTGATATAGCCTTCAAAGGGTTCATCTCTGTAAACATCCAGCTTCACGGCTACCGGAGCGCCTTTCTTCACTTGGGTGAAGTAAGTTTCGGAAACATTGATAAGCAGCTTCACCGGCATAATCTGCTCTACCACCAGCACGGGTTCGCCGCCGCTGTACATATCGCCGCTGTCATAGTTTCGGGCAGTTACAACCCCGTTTATCGGGCTGAGCAACGCGGTATTCTCCAGCAGATTGCGGTAGGCCGTTTCTTTTATGTCCAGCGCCATCTTGGCTGCATCCCACTCCGATTTGGATGCACCGCCCACTTTATACAGTTCGTCCATACGCTTGAACTCAATCTCCTGATTGTCCAACTGGAACTTTGTCTGTTTCAGGTTCGCCTCATCCATGCTGACCAGCTTCTGACCTTTGGACACGCGGTCGCCCACTTCCACCAATATCCTGTCGATGCGTACCGGAGAGGAAGGAGCTATGTTGTTCTTTACCTCTGCTTCTACGGTAGCTGTGTACTCATGAATCTGCTCTACCGGACGTGCTTTTACATCCGCCAGCTTCACTCTCGGCTTTTCGTCCACCTGCTCAACGGCAACTTTGTCTTTTCCACCGCTGCAAGCGCCCAACAGTGCTACTGCAAGCAGGGCAATCAATTGAAAACGTTTCTTCATATCGTTGTTCTTGTTTTATTTCTGATTACTGATGATATAGTCTCTTCCCAATACCTGGTCAAGGTCGGCCTTAGCCACCAGGTAGTCATATATGGATTGGTTGTAAGTAAGCTCCGCCTCGGTGAGCTGAACCTGCGAAGTATTCAGTTCGAGTACCGTACCCTTGCCCACTTCATAACGCTTGCCGGCAATCTGCACCGCCTTTTCGGCCTGCATCACATTCTCCTTGTTACTGGATACCTGCTCCGAGCTGGCTGCCATATTATCCTGGTAGCTTGTAATCTGCATGTTCAGCTTACGTTCCGTATCGATACGGTTCTGGTCCAACTGGCGCATCTGGATGCGGTTGGATTTCAGTTTCGTAAAGTTGCTTGCCTTATATAAAGGAATACTCAGATTGAATACCAGCGAAGAGCTGCCGCTGTAATGGTAATCGAAGATGTTCCAACTGTCGTTGTTCATGGACTGGTACTGATAAGAATACCCCAATCCTATCGTCGGCATGAAGTTGGTGCGCAAGGACTTGATATTCTTCTGAAGCATCAGACGGTTTAACTCCAATTGCTTCATGGTAGTATTGTTCACCAAACCTTCGTGAGCGTCATTCTCCAACTGATTGGCAAACACGATGCTTTCATAGGCCGCCAAACTGTCGTCAATCTTAATCTCCACATCGGCGGTAACGCCCATCAGCACCTTAAGTTGCAGTTTGGAAAGCGTAACGGCATTTCCGGCGGAAATGACACTCGGCTTCACGCTACGCATCTGCACTTCGGCGGTGATTTTATCGAATTCGCTTACCGCTCCCTGCTGATATTTGGCATTGACAATATTATAGTTCTCTTCCGCCAGTTCATAGCTTTTCTGCAAAACTTCGTATGAGTCCTGCGACAGCATCAGCTGATAGTAGGCTTTGGTCACCTGGTTCACCAAATCCAGTTTGGAAGCCCGCGACTTCTCCACTGCCAGCTCTATATCCGTCTTTGTCATCGACATGGCACGATAGACGGAAGGGGCAAACAATGGTAAACTGATATTCAATGTTCCCGCAGCGGTATTCGCCTTGTCCTGCCCCATTTTCACGATTTGGTCGCCAATACTGAACTGCGGAGCCGTGATGGTATGGCTCATACTTCCCGTAATACTTGCCTCGGGCAACAAGTTCTGCCAAGTTTCCTTACGACTCACTTTCTTGAGGGCAATCTCCTCTTCCGCTACTTTAATGGTGGGATTGTCGCTCAAAGCAATCTCCAAGGCTTTGTCAAGGTTCAAGATCAGGGTATCCCTCGTCCCTTGCGCCCGTGCATGGCTGCCTGCCAAGACTATGGCAATAAGCAACAGCCATTTTTTACCCTCAAAAAATCTCTGCATCTTCATAAACTATTAATTGTTATTCTATTTGGTTTCCGTGTCATTGTCTGCAGGCACAACCTTTTTACGGTATTCCCGGATAAACGCTTCCAGCTCGTGCGCCCCCTGTTCCGTAGAGATTCCGCGCAGAAAAGTGAACATTATAGACTCATAGACTTCAAGGAAGGAATACTCTTTGCAGATGTCCGTATTCATCAACACGTCTATCTGCTCCCTTACCAACAGATTGATAATGGCAAAGTTTACATCATCACGGAAAATGCCCTGCTTCACACCTTCCTTAAAGAAGTTTACCGTTTCTTCCGAATCCTGGTTATGACGGTTCGTCATCAGCGCATAGGCTTTGGGATACTTCTTGATGTCTTCAAAGAATTTCTTATTGGTGGCATGGAACTGTTCGATACTGCGCTGATAGCATTTCAGCAGGACTTCCAATACATTTCCGGAGGTGGCAAGTACATTCTTCAAAAATTCATCCCCTTCCTTCTGACCTTTCAGTATGCACTCTTCCAACAAAGTTTCCTTATCCGAAAAGACTTCATAAAGGGTACGTTTGGAAATGCCCAGTGAAGTGGCAATATCATCCATTGTAATACTCTTGATACCGTGCGCAGAAAAAGCTTCCACCGCAGTGTCAATTATCCGCTCTCTCAGTTCCGGACGGGGGACAAGATGCTTGGTATATTCGCTCATTTCTCTTTCTTTTAAAATTCAAAAACTCTTTTTATCCATTTTTCAAAATAAAAACAAGCAAATATAGAAAGAAAACTTAATTAAGCAATTAAGTTTTCTTTCTTTTCTCAAACGGTTAATAAAAATTAGGGATATAACAGATATACAAGGAGAAATATCCTAATAATCAAATTTGGTGCGGCTGAGGAATGCCACTGTCTTATGAATTTCCTTGTACATTACAATATCGTCCTTCACAAAGGGAACTTCCTTGCGGTATTCGCACAGGAAACGTTCCAGAATGGGCGAAGTCTTTTGCGGACGGCGGAAGTCGATACCTTGCGCGGCATTCATCAATTCAATGGCAAGGATATGTTCCAGATTGTCCATGATGCGGAACAGTTTTGTTGCGGCATTGGCGCCCATACTCACATGGTCTTCCTGTCCGTTGCTGGATACGATGGAATCGCTGCTGGCGGCATAACAGTACATCTTGTTCTGGCTCACCATGGAAGCAGCGGCATATTGGGGAATCATGAAGCCCGAATTCAGACCGGGATTGGCAACCAGGAACTCCGGCAGTCCGCGCAACCCCATGATGAGCTGGGCAATGCGGCGTTCGGAGATATTACCCAACTCGGCAAGGGCGATGCCCAGAAAGTCGTACGAAATAGCCAACGGCTGCCCGTGAAAGTTTCCACCCGAAATGATGCGGTCTTCATCGGGGAAGATAGTAGGATTGTCCGTTACGGAATTGATTTCGGTCAGCAGTACCGAAGACACATACCTGATGGCATCCTTCGTGGCGCCATGCACCTGCGGAACACAGCGGAAAGAGTACGGATCCTGCACATGCTTGCCGGGACGGGCAATGAGTTCGCTGCCTTCCAACAGCTTGCGGACGTTCTCGCCTGTCTCGATTTGTCCTTTGTGGGGACGGATTTGCTGGATACAATCCATGAAGGGGTCGATACGGCCGTCAAAGGCTTCCAATGAAAGGGCTGCTATCAAATCGGCTTTCTTGGAGAGGCGGAAAGCTTTGAGGATGGCAAAGACACCGTTGGCACTCATAAACTGCGTACCGTTCAACAAAGCAAGTCCTTCCTTGCTCATCAGCTTGACGGGCTCCCAGCCGAACTCGTCGAGTACGCTGATTGCCTCGCGCTTCTTACCTTTATAATATACATCGCCCACACCGATAAGCGGCAGGAAAAGATTGGCAAGCGGCGCAAGGTCGCCCGATGCTCCGAGCGAACCGCGGTCGTAGACGATAGGCATCACATCGTTATTGAAAAAGTCGAGGATGCGCTGTACGGTAATCACCTGCACACCGCTATGCCCCAAAGAAAGCGCATGTGCCTTGAGCAGCATCATCAGCTTAATGATGACCGGACGTATCTCCTCGCCCACGCTGCAAGCATGGCTCTTGATAAGGTTCTCCTGCAAGATGCCCACTTCGTCTTGCGATATATTCTTACTACACAACGAGCCGAACCCGGTAGTTATTCCATACAAAGGCTCTGCCGATTCAACGGTTTTCTTATCCAGATAGTCGCGGCATTTCTGTATGCGTTCCTTAGCTTCGGGAGCCAGCTCAAGTTTCAGGTTCTCGTTAATGATGCGTTCGATAAGTTCGAAAGTCAGCTCGCCCGAACCGACATAATAGACATTCTTCATACTTTGAGCTCCTCATTGATTTCGTCCAACAATTCTTTTTCTTTGGCGCAGGCAAGGCGTTCCAGTTCATCGGCTTCGGCTTGCAGTTTGGCAACGAACTCCTTATCCTTCAGCGAACCGAGGTTAATGCGCACATTCATCAAGGCTCCCAACACGGCAGAGCGGGCCGACATCATTGCCACGCAGGCATCGGTTACGGCATTGCGGTTGCCCAGGCGGGCTACGTCCATAATGACGGTCATCAGTTCGAAGGCATTGCGCGCCACCTGCATAGGCACAAGTGCGGCAAACTTCGTAGCTTCCTGAATGGCTGCGCTGCGGGCGGCCTTTTCCTCATCGGTGGCCTTCGGCATCTTGAAGCAGGCAAATACGCTGTCGTAGGCTTCGGAGTCGCGGTCTATGTCGCCGATGAAGGTATCTTTCACTTGCAAAGCCACTTCGGAGATATGTTTCATCAGTTCTTCATGCTCCTCATAGCCTTTCTTGCCGATAGTGAGGTTGGCAACCATTGCCGCCAAAGCCGAAGCGACGGCTCCATTCAATGCGGCGATGCTTCCGCCGCCGGGGACGGGATCGCTGCCCGCCACTTTATTCAAAAACTCTTTGACTGTTAAATCGACTAACATGGGATTTAAGTATTAAATATAAAGTATAAAGTATTAGTTTTCTGTTTCAAAGCACCGGATAAAGCACGCCTTCCTTCACCGTAGTGTGTACACAGTTCATCCCCACGTAATAGGGCAGGAAATGGTAATTGTCCGTGTTCAGCACCACAAAGTCTCCTTTCTTTCCCACCTCGATACTGCCGATGCTGTCGGCCCGGTTCAAGGCGGCGGCTCCATTCAGTGTGAGGGCGGTTATGGCTTCTTCGATACTCATCTTCATATAGATACATGCCAGCGCAAAGGTCAGCGGGATAGAACCGGAGAAACAACTGCCGGGGTTGAGGTCGGTGGCCAATGCTACGGCACAGCCCGCATCAATCATCTCGCGCCCGCGGGCATACGGCTCTTTCAGGGCAAAGGCGGTAAGAGGGAGCAAAGTGGCAACCACGCCTTTATCCGCCATGGCACGGATGTCGGCATCGGAAGCATGCAGCAAGTGGTCGGCGGAGACGGCGGAGAGTTCCGCAGCCAGCCCCGCACCGCCCAGCGGTACGATTTCATCGGCGTGGAGTTTCAGTGCCAGTCCCATTTCACGGGCGGCGGTCAGCAAGCGGCGGGACTGTCCGATAGAGAACACGCCTTGCTCGCAAAAGACATCGCAAAACTCTGCCAGCCGGTTTTGAACAACGGCGGGCATGACTTCACGGATAATGAAATCCACGTAATCGTCCGTGCGTCCATTGTATTCCTGAGGCACTGCATGCGCGCCCAGAAACGTAGGAACGATGTCCACACGCTTGTGCTCGTCATTGTTCAGACTGCGCATCACGCGGAGTTGCAGCAACTCGGTTTCCTTGTCCAGGCCGTAGCCGCTCTTGCCCTCAACGGTGGTAACTCCCATAGTGCTCATTTGCTTCAAGAAGCCCTCTGCCTTGGCGCGCAGTTGGATAAAGTTGCACTCACGCGTAGCTTTCACCGTACTGACAATACCGCCGCCACGCTCCATAATGGACATATAGCTCTCGCCTTTCAACCGCCAGGAGAATTCCTCGGCACGTTCCCCGCCAAACACGAAGTGCGTATGCGAATCGACAAAGCCGGGCAAAAGGCACTTGCCGCGGGCGTTGTAATGCCAGTAGCGCTGATAATAGCCGTCGCGCTCCTCGCCACGGTTAGGGCCTACGTAGGTGATGACGCCTCCGGTAACTTCCACCGTAGCGTCATCGATGATGCAAAGTTCTTCCATTTCCCTGCCGCGGCGGGCGGAAAAGCCGACGGGAGTTACGACACGGGCATTGAAGATTATCAGATTTTCTGTCATAGCTGTTTCTGTTTCATTTTCTTCCGGTTACTCGCGCAGTCTGCGCATTCCTGCACTCATTCCATTATCCGGGCTTCCAGCACCTGCTGCATCGAGAAGTTCTCCAGTCCGAGGTAATAGGAAGCTGTATCAATCAGCGCTTCCATAGGTACGAGGCCTATAATCTCACTGCCCACGATGCTGACACCGTAGCGGCGCGCTTCGATGCGTACCAGTTCGAAGGCACGGTAAAGCGCCGTGCGGGTATAGTCGGTCATGTTGATGGATACCTGGGTAATCCCCCGGTCTTTCAGTTCCACGCCCATAGCCTTACAGTAGCGCAGCCCGCCGCCGATGAAACGTATCTTTTTGGCAATGTCGTGCGCAATCTCCAGACTCGGCGTATTGAGGTTGATGTTATAGGCTACCAACGGCATGCGTGCTCCCACTGCCACCGTACCGGCGGTAGGATGACGTTCGGCGGGACCGAAATCGGGTTGCCATTCGGGAAGCTTTATCTTCTCCGCCATGCCCTCGAACTCTCCTTTACGGACAGCCGCAAGGTTCTCGCGGTGAGGTGCCGAAGCGGATTTCTCGTAGAGGAATACAGGCAGGTTATAACGTTTTGCCACTTCCGCACCCACTTCCTTAGAGAGCGCAATGGCCTCTTCCATGGTCACATTCTTGATTGGAATAAAAGGAACAACGTCCACAGCGCCCATACGGGGATGCTGCCCCTGGTGTTTGTTCAGGTCGATGAGCTGTACGGCCACGCCGATGGCTTCGAGCACGGCATCGCGGAGCGGTTCGGGCTCGCCCACTACGGTAACCACCAGCCGGTTGTGGTCTTCATCGTTACTGTAATCCAGCAACTTCACACCTTGTTTGCCACGGAAAGGGGCTACAATACGGTCTATTTTCTGCAAGTCACGTCCCTCGCTGAAATTGGGGACACATTCTACGATTCGGTTCATAACGGTTATGTTTTTGGAGCTTACTACAGAGGAGACAGTATTTTTCTTTGATATTATCTCCGGACAGACCTATTATTTTTTCAGACAGAAGAACAAAAGGATATAAACTATGCAGGCGGATACCTGCCGGACATCACAGTTGAGTTTATCCTCTTAACCTTATATCTTTTTGCGCATTTGTTCTTTGGTTCTCTTATATTCTGAATATCCTTTATGTTCTTTGGTTCGTCTGTCTGAAAAAAGAATACTCTTATATCCTTATCTCCTCTATAAATAAGCCTGTTACTATTATTTTATATATTTATCAATCAGTTCTTCATCCGCCACGTAAGGCATCGTGATGTGATAGCCTTCCGCATGGGTGCGGTTAAACTCTTCGCTGGTTTCCATGGCATGTGCATTTCGTGCCCACGAACGGCGTGCCACACCGCCCATCACATCCCAAAGCATGGCAGAGCGCAAGATTTCGTCCACCCGTTCGGAACCGTCGCACACCATGCCGAAGCCGCCGTTAACGGCCTTGCCGATACCTACTCCGCCACCGTTGTGCAACGCCACAAGGCTCATGCCCCGCGCACAGTTGCCGGCAAAGCATTGCACCGCCATGTCCGCCATTACGTTGCTGCCGTCCTTGATGTTGGATGTCTCGCGGAAAGGAGAGTCCGTACCGCTGACATCGTGATGGTCGCGTCCCAGCATAATGGGACCTACTTCGCCGCGGCGCACCATTTCGTTGAAGCGCAAGGCAATCTTCATGCGTCCCTCGGCATCCTGATAAAGGATACGCGCCTGTGTGCCTACCACCAGGTTGTTCTTCTCGGCATCGCGTATCCAGTTATAATTATCCAAATCCTGTCCGCGGCGGGTAGGGTCAATGCACTCCATGGCGGCACGGTCGGTCTTTACCAGGTCCTCATGCTTGCCGCTAAGACATACCCAACGGAAAGGCCCGTAGCCGTAATCGAAGAGTTCCGGCCCCATAATGTCTTCCACGTAGCTGGGGAAGATGAAACCGTTCTTGTCGCTGCCGTTGCGCGCTATTTCGGGAACGCCGGCATCATAAACGGCTTTCATGAAAGAGTTGCCGTAATCGAAGAAGTACGTGCCCCGGCCGACAAGCTCTTTTATGGCAAGGAAATGGCGCTTCAACGTGGCATCCACCTTACGGCGGAATTCGGCAGGATTCTCATGCAGCATCCGGGTACGCTCCTCGAAGGTCAGTCCCACGGGGCAGTAGCCGCCATCGTATGCCGCATGGCAGGATGTCTGGTCGGAAAGCAGATCTATATGTATCTGTTCCTTTACGGCATATTCCAAAAGGTCTACCACATTGCCGTGATAGGCGATGGAAATCGGAGTGTGACTGTCCATGGCCTCTTTAGCCAGCGCAAAGGCTTGCGGCAGCGAATCCGTTACGTGTCCCACCCAGCCTTGACGGTGGCGGGTTTCGATACGCGAGGCATCCACTTCGGCTATGACAGCCGCCGCACCGGACATCTCGGCAGCTTTGGGCTGGGCGCCGCTCATACCGCCCAGGCCGGAAGAGACGAAAAGCCGTCCGCGCAGGTCACCGTCCTGAGGGATGCCGAGCTTCAGCCGTCCGGCATTCAAAAGGGTGTTGAAAGTGCCGTGCACAATGCCCTGCGGCCCGATATACATCCACCCGCCGGCAGTCATCTGACCGTAATTGGCTACACCCATCTGCATGGCTGTATGCCAGTCCTGCTGATTATCATACAGCCCTACCATCATTGCATTCGTAATAATGACGCGCGGCGCTTCGGGTTTCGACTTGAAGAGTCCCAGCGGATGCCCGCTTTCGATAACGAGCGTCTGGTCATCGGTAAGGACTTCAAGGTATTGTTTTATCAGGCGATACTGCATCCAATTCTGGCACACCTGCCCCGTCTCGCCGTAAGTGACAAGTTCGTAAGGGTAAAGGGCTATGTCGAAACAAAGATTATTGTCTATCATCACCTGAAAGGCCTTGCCCTCGATGCAGCGTCCTTTGTATTCGTCGATGGGCTTTGCCTTGAGGTCGCCTTGCGGACGGTAGCGGTAGCCGTAAATGCGTCCGCGCGTACGGAGTTCTTCCATAAACTCCGGAGCGAGTGTTTCGTGCAATTCTTTAGGGATGTAGCGCAGGGCATTCTTCAATGCCGTAGCGGTTTGTGCCGCGTCAAGAGTGTAGCCGCGGTCGGGCGCCCGCCGGATACCTTCTACGAAGGTGGGATAAGGGGGCAGTGTTTTGCTTAAAGTTATCTCCATAGTATATAAGGTGAATAGTTACAAATTGTCAGAATACACTAGCTTGTATCTGCCGCAATATAAAAATAATTCCCGATATTCGCAATAGAATACCGGGAATTTTATCATTTAGTAAAGTTGGAATAGTGTACAGCTTATTCTTGATCACGGATTTTCATTTTAGCAATATCATCGCGATAATCCGGTATAGACCTGCACAGGATTAGTCTTTCAGCTTATTTTTCAGGCAAAGGCAGAATACGTCCCTTGAAACTGTAATTTCCTGCCATGTAAACCTTGTTCGCCTGCACGGAACATTGGTTGGAATCGTGATAAAGCGTCATTACCCACTCGAATACCCGATAATGCCGACTCCCCTGCACCCGCAAACTGATGTTGACATCTCCGTTATTCCGCACTTCCGGTTCGCCTATCTGCAAATCGGCCTCACCGCCATTCAACGGAGAGATGCCGGAGAATAGTTTCGAACCGTCGACTTCACGCGTAAGGTAGGCCCGCAGTTTGTCCCCCTTTATTACAAAATAGCTATCTGAGACCTGCTGCGTACGAAGTTTTTCGGGGCGGTCGGAAGGGATATAAATCTCTTCCAATACAATCTTGCAGTTGCCGGATGTCAATGCCTGCAAGGCAACATGATGAGCCGTTTGTCCTTCTACGGTATCAACAGTTCTGCAACCGGAGAACACTACGGCAAAAGCCAAATACAAAAAAAGCGCAACCAAGAATCGTCCTTTCATACTATTTTAGATTTTTCTCGGTTTGACTTAACCGATTGAGAAATAAACTTTTAGCGAATTATTTGAGAAATAGAGGTAACGATTTAGCAACTGTGCGAATTTCAGCGTTTTGCGTTGCTATGCTGTCAAATAACTCTTTCATTTGCAAATATAACATCTTTTTCCGAAAGTACGAACTTTCGGTGGCAATTTTATAAAATCAACTTGCGAAAAAAGAAAATCATTCATCCCATTCATGGGTTGTGTCATCGGTGGCGTTGTACTGTTTCCAACGTCCCGATTTCTCGCCGTCGGTGTATTGCCCCTCGATGGTTATATAGGGTTTTCCGTCCCGTGTCGATTCCACACGATAAAAGCCGTCAAGTTTTCCGTTACGGTAGTGTCGTGTAGTCCTGCTGCGAAGCGTGCGCCCATCCTCGAATATTTCCCATTCCTCACCCTCTTTTTTGCCGTCTATATAATGAGATTCAAAAATCTGCTCACCCGTCTTGCTGTCAAAGCGGCGTTCCCGTCCGCTCTCCACACTCTGCCTATACTCCTTTTCGATTTCTATTTTGCCGTTACGAAAATAGGTCTTTACAGTTCCGTCTATCTTGCCTTGCTGCATGGGTGTTTCTTTTCGGGGAGTAACGCCATCTTGGTAATACTCCGTGAATATGCCGTTGCGCTTTCCTTTGGCATATATGCCCGATTCACGCAGTACCCCATCACGATAGCGGAGATAATCACCGTTTATTATGCCGTCGGAAAGTTTAACACGCTCCTCGTCAAGCCCTCGTATAATGCGATATTCTCCCTGCAACGGCTGTTTACTGCCTTTTTCATAATAGACCGTGCGCCGTGCGTTATCCGTTATAGTCTGTAAATCGTCCCATTTTACTATTTGTTGTGCGGAAGCCGTGCCACACAATAGCAAAAAGAGGTATAGTGTTAATATTCTATTCATTGTATTTTTGCTTTTCGAGGTTGATAACGGTTCTCAGCTATACGCAGGCAGGGATTTTAACCACTGAACTTCCTACGAAGAACTGAACTTTAAATTTACCACTTAACTGTCCTACGAAGCACGAAACCCCTGCTTGCGTATAGGTGATGTTATGCGGTCGGTTTTCATTTTCTCTTCTTTCTCGTTAATTTCTGCTGCAAAGTTACTACAAAAAAGTGAAATGCGGAAAGATATAGTGATAGAATTGAGTTA
>OOBX01000417.1_pt1 | contig 26899 bp, 34 predicted proteins | sample 1671021 | NCBI WGS metagenome assembly OOBX01 (sample SAMN06348114, study PRJEB24527) | human gut metagenome | biome: human gut; feature: ankylosing spondylitis patient; material: feces | host: Homo sapiens | place: China | collected 2015-10 | reverse complement strand
AGTTTTGCAACCGCTTCATCCTTTGTGTCATAAAACTTCTTTTCGATAAGGTTTGTCATTAACTTTACGATTACTGTGTTATTCATGTTTTTGTACCTCCATGTCTCCTAAAATGTTATTGGTGTCATTTTCTATCATTGTTGCCTGCGTCTCCATAGGCATTAAAGATAGCAAGTTTGCGGTATTGAGCTGATACTGACTTATAATGCTTGCTACATTTGCAGATACTTTGTTATCGATATACAATTTTGTGTCTGCTACATACGTTACTTTAATATCTGGGTCAAGTTCCCCTCCGTCCGCTGTGATGACTGTGGTAGGGTAGTAGGTTTTTAAGGCTCGGATGGCATTTTGTTCGGATTGTGGGAGGGGAATGAATTCTGTTGATATGGTTTCGTATACTAAAACTAATGGATTTTCAGCAAGCCACGTTTTAAATTCTTGGACGGTTGTAACATTTTCGTTCGGTGCTGAAAAAAATTTAACTCCACTATTCCAATTACAACAGATTCCGAATTCTGCTTTTGTATACGACATTGCTATGGCTCTATATCTGTCTACATAAATATCGCCATTTCCGTTTCCATTCGGTGTATCAGCGAAAACAACCGAAAAATGCTGAACTTTTCCTTGTTTCCCACCCAGGGTTATATTACTAGATTGTCCATCAAAACCGTCAATTATCTTGCTCTTATACAACCACCCAATCTGTCCACCCTGCTCCACCAATCTGTCCCACTTTGTAATAGGGCGGTCGGATGTGAGGGTTAGGGATTGCTCTTTGTAGGGTTGGTATTCAGTAGCTATACTTCCATATTCATACTGGATTTCAAATCGCTCTGTAATTTTTTTGATAAATGTTTCCTTCGGCGGATACAAGCAAGCGTACATTTTTTCAACGCTTTCAATATGGTATCTTTTGATCACTCCATTATCTACAAGCCATGTAACCGAATTAGAAGTCGTGCCATCACTGTTTAAACCAAAACAACATTCTGAAATGTCCGCGTTGTTACCCTTGTCCTTAATACTCAATGTGCCTTTGTCACCATTTCCAACCTTCCATCCTTGGTAAAGGCCCTTTACATCCGGCTCTTTTTGCAAATTCAGTAGGTTCTTCCCAGTAACTTTCACACCCACTTCATACTTCTGCGTTTCCTCATTCCATTTCCCAACATTTTTGATTTCCTGCGGATATTCTGGGCTTGGGGAGGGTTTACCGCCTGTGTAGGGTTCGTAGGGTGTTACAGTAGTACTTTCTTCCACCTGAATATCTACAATACTCACACCTATTTTGTGTATTTCGCCATCTGGATTTCCGGAAAAACCAATGTACAGTTTCCCATCTTCGTTTGTCGTAATTACTCTTTTCTGTCCATCGCTTACGACATACCGAATTGTAGAATTTCCGACATTCATTGTTGTAGGTACAGATTTGATTACACATTGGAAAGCGTACTTGGTGTTTGGTTTCAAGCTTAATTCTATCGCATATATTACTGATCCTGCGATTGTTACTTCTTTATAATTTTCCTTGTTTTTCGCAATATTGGAGTCAAACAAATTTTTCCCACTTGTCGTCACCTGTTCCGTCTTCCCACCAAGCTCCAACCCCTTATTTACTCTCTCAGCACTATCCGGTATCACAAGTGGGCTTTCTCCACTCATGGTGTTTATAATTGCAATTCCGTCTCCACCGCCACTCTGCACCTCTCCGGGTGCAACATTGCCGTCTTCTCCGATCACAAGAGCTTTACCCTTGTTCTCGATTCCCTGCTGTTTGTCCAGCTTAGTCTCCATCTGCGTTGTAAAGTCTTCCGGAATAGACTGCAATACCTCTGCGCCTTTATCCTGTACAGCTTTAACCTGTTTTGTACCCTCTGCGGTCACATTTCCAGTCTGCTTAGTGCCTTCTGATTGTACTGCTTGTACGGCTGCGGTTTTTTCTGCTCCCACGGCTTCTATCGCTGATGCCTTAACATTCTCCACGCTCTGGACTGCTTGCGTCCCTGCGCCCTCTACGGCTGTTTTCTGGGCTGTTCCAGCTTGGGTGATTTCCTGTACTGCTGCTGTTCCGGCATTTTCGATCGCCTGCACGCCTTCCTGTACTTTCTGCGGAAATGTGCTTGCTGTCTGCTCGACACTGTTCTTCATTTCTTCCACGGCGGTTCTGTGTCCTGCCGCAGCCTGTTCGGATTCCTTCGCTTTTTTGACGGATTCTTCCACGCTCTTCACCTGTTCGGACACGTCCTTGACGGTTTCCAACATCTTACCGACTTCCACACGATCTTCTGCCGTCTGCTGTGCGTCTGCTTCTGTTTTCGTTGCTGCTTCTTGGGCTTGCTGACTCAACCGCTCTACCTTTTTGACCTGCTCCGAAATGTCCGAGACGGTCTCCACCATCTTAGCCACTTCTTTCCTGTCTTCCGCCGTCTGCTGTGCATCTTCCGCCGCCTGTCCTGCCGCTTCTGTGGCAGCTTGTCCGGCTTTCTCTGCCCGGTCTGCCGCTTCGTTGACTGCTTCGATTGCCTGTGCAAATAGCTCCTTGTCCTCTGGCGTGTCGAATGCTTCTGGTTTCGCTCTTGTGGTTACAACAATCTTGATTTCATATTCTGTCTGGCCAGATTCAGAATCCCTGAGATAGACGTAGGCAAAGATGTTTTTCCCAGACTCGATCATGGAGTCCGGAATCACAACGTCTGTCACTCCGTCTTTTGTTGTTCCAATCCTTGTGACGGAGTCTTTGCTGTCTATGAGGGCAAAATGAACCTCTACTGCTGTTGGGAGCTGTAGACCCTGTATCCTTAAGATCTGTCCATAGTCCCACTGCCGGACTCCATTCGCTGTTGCGGTATTGGAATCCTTAAAAGTTACTGTTACTATATTATGCAATGTTTGTACCTCCCTCTTAATTGTCATCCGTGATCCATGTAAATGTCTTTATGCGCTCACAGTAGTCTGTCTTGCCAGTTACAATGGATATTCCTCCGTCTTTTGTAATGTAATACCTGCCAGTCCCGATAACTGACGTACCAACCAATTCGCTGTACGTCTCTACTATGTCTACGACTGGTCGATATCCTACAGGGATCTTTAATTCGTCAAACGGTCCGTGCGATCCTGCATTCGGGAACTGTATAAGCGCTGTGATTTTACATGTAACCACGCACCCTCTCCTTATTAGCTCCGCCTGTATATAGTTGGATGGGTTTGTACTGGCGAATGGTCCTTTTATCTTTCCGGAGTCATAATTTGTTGCTTTAGATATGTTTATTTCGTATGATCCGGTGCTTTTAACAAATATACCGTCCCGTTTAAAATTAACAAGGTTTAAAATGGTGGCTCCGTCAAAATACTGCGCAATCTGCGTTGGGAATATAGATAAGCTTGTGTGTCTGCCGCTGCTCATCCCATTCGCCACAAATACACCCTTGCTTATTGCAGAGCTGTTTATCCCGTTTTCATCCTCGGAGTAGATCTCTCCGGTATTTACTTGGATAAAAAAGTGTCCGTCCAGACTCTTTATAAGTCCAGCGGTTACAGTTCCAAGGTTTGCGGCAATCGCACTTAGCGTCTCTACATTCAGATTCTCTACAGAAATGTAATAGATCACCCATTTACTTCCATCCCATCTTTTAATCGGCTCTCCGCTTGCGGTCTGCCAAAGCTGTCCAACCTTTGGATTTTCCGGAGCTGTTGGAGACACGATAATGCCGGAATCCCCGTCTGCTCCATTTTGCCCGTGTACTCCGATAATAATAGGGGTTGTCTTGGTTGAGGTTCCATTTGTGTAGGCATAGACTTCGTAGCTCCACAAATATTTTTTTACGTCCGTCATGTCTTGCTTCGTAGTGCTCCACCCAGAAGAGGATATTGTGATTCCGGTACTCTTTTCGGATGTGAGGTAGTACTTTGTAATAGATTCAATTCCAACACCGTCCTGACCATCATCCCCTTTATACTTCGACCACTGATAATCTGCGGGATTACTACTTTCTGTCGGTACTTCCTTGTTGTAGGCGAATCCGATGTAATATTTTCCATTCGGGCTGTCAGACATCCCGTTTCCGCTTGCATCGTCCGCATATCTTACCCACGTATAGTAAGTTTTCCCGTCATCTCCAGGCTTTCCTGGCACTCCCTCTCCAGTGATTCTTGCCCACTGGTAATCTTCCGGATTATTAGACATTACCGGAGTCTCCTTATTGTAGGCGATTCCTAAGTATTCTTTTCCATCCGGACTACTGGACATTCCATTTCCATGTTCGTCGTCTGCGAATTTAAACCATGTGTAATAAGTTGTTCCGTCCTGACCATCCTCTCCGTCCATTACATCCGTGATCGTGACCTCGTAATACCCTCTGCGGACGCCGTTTTCAAGCGCCGTAAATGAGTAAACCGCCTTAACATCAACATCCTCTGCATTAACCGTAACGCTCCTACCAACATAAAACTCTGCGCCATCTTTACTCCACCGGATTTCAAGATTTCCAGACACATCCACCCCATTGTTGTAAGCATAAGCTGTCAGCGTTGTGCTGCCGATGCCGTTTTTAAAGATAATGCCGTTGTTTGTGGCAATGGAGCAGGTGTAGACCTTGTTTTTGTTAATTAAGTCCTGCATCCTCTTAATGAGATCGTCGGATATTTCGGATGCCAGCTCTTTATAGTTACTAAACACCGTCTTGGCAGTCTTTGGGTCAGTCAGACTGCGTACCTGCTCCGATACCCTCGCTTGTAGATAGAGGACTGGTGTCCACTCCTGATCCTGAATTCTTACAGTGTCTCCGATATTTGTATCGAAATATCCATCCACCTCGTAGGTCACTACTGGTTCGGATGCTGTTTTAAGATCAGACAGAGCCGTGCTATAGAGCTTGTCCTTGTTGTCCGTATCATACTCTTTCCGCATCAGGATGTAAGCATCCTCTTTATTTACGATATTGGACGGGAACCGGTCCCTTGCCTGTGGAGCCCGGATGATTGCGCCGTCTGTAAAATACTCGATATTGCCGTTTTCATCGTATTCCTTTTTGTCCAGTCCGTTGATTGTCAGCCCATCCTTTCCGGTTGGCTGGATGCAGGTATAAAGCTTCTCGGCATCCGTGGTCTTCCGGATTCCTGTAATGCCTTTCCCGTAGCGCAGGACCACGTCACCGCGATATTCTCCGATTCCGCTGTCCGTATCACTGTGTTCTCGGTATACGTTTAAGACAATCTCTTTTAAGGAGTAATCGCTGTTTAAGACCGTCTCAAACTCGATCTCCGCAGAAAATACATTGGCCAGGGAGAATAATCTCTTTAACACGGTTGTCGTACCGGTCCATTCGTTAGTGATCCGCTTGTCAGACACCTCATTTAGTCCCAATTTTAGTGTTCTCTCAGCATCAAAAACGGCAAGGTACTCTTCAAAGCTCATTGCTTTTCCGGCTTTGTATTCGCCAGCATCCTCGTTGATAAGCTCAAACGACAGTGACCATGCTGTGGCAGTAATTGTCTTCTCCGTCTGGTCGGTATTTACAATATTTAAGTAGTAAGATTTACCCTTGTGTGTAAATGCTACCTTGTTTCCAACTGTAACATGTTCTGCGTCTGGATGTTTGGCGTTTACCGTAAAAGTATAGGTATTCGCTGCTCCCTGTAAGTATTCGCGTAGCTCATCACCCCAGTAGTGCATGGACTTTTTGTGTGCATTATCCATGAACGCTACAGGCGTGTTATTTGCACTTAAAATTGCAATTCTAATACTGTCCATTACAAGTATATCTCCCTTATTTTTGCCTTAATCTGCGGCGGAGGAGAAGAGAAAGAAGAGTAGCAGAACTGCACTTCCGTTGTTCCCGGTGGGACTTTTGGATAATTTGATCCATTAATCTCATCTCCTTTTGCCGGCATCCCGTTTACATAGACCTTTGTACTCTCTCCGTCTATAGACACCACATCTCCGGCGCGATACCGGTTCGGCACATCCTTATACTTATCGACATTGTCTTTCCGGAACCAGATACTTTTTAAATAGTTGTGCGTAACATACTGGTTCGTGAGGTTTCTGTCACCCCACTGTCCAATCCAGATCTGGATTTTTTCGCATTCCATATCCTTTATTTCCGGTATGTTTCTCTCCATATAGCTTCCATACCAGAAAATCCGCAGCTTTTCTCCCTCTTTTAAAAAGTCATTATGGCATCCCATTTTTAGGTTAAACGGATTGCCCTCGTAGGCTGTCGGCTGGAATTCCTCTCGTCTGATTAAGGTGTTCCCTGGGGCAAACCACTCGATACGCGCCGTATTACCTGTGGCATCACTCTTGTTAATAGACATGGCGCATATCACCTTGTTATCTCCAGTCAGGAATGCAATGGTCTGCGCTCCTGTCTGCCCCATTAATCCGGTTTCGAACCAATGTTGGGTGTAGCAGTAAAAATTCTTTGCTCCACGTCTGCCCTCGCTGTCCACCGGGATAGTAAGTGTTTTCATTCCACCGTTCCAGTATCCAGATGTGGCTTGTCCACCTTTTAATGCCATCACGTTGTATCCGGCAACATTCCTTACTTCAAGCGTCCCCTGTGTGGTGTTTTCCGGATTCTGATAAGAGGTACCGTGGTCATCTTGAAACAGACTGTAACCGTTAAACAGTTCTTCGGATGCTTCGTAGTTCTCTCCGTCCGCTTCTTCCTGTTTACCGAGCTGGATGACTCCATACTGGCTTACAAGTCCAATAAAACCGTTTTCATGCTGGTGTGTGATTTCATAGTCCACGTCTGCCCATTCGGTGCCGTTGTTTTGGATGGTGATGGTCTGGTAGCCGTTCTGTTGAACTCCGTCAAAGGTGAATTCTGCGGTTGAGTACGCTACCCCATCCGGAATGAGCCATGTGATTGATCCGCTACTATACATGTCATCCTCTTCCAGTACCGGTTCTCCATCTACGATCGCGTCGTAATAAATGGTCGGTTCATCAGAAAATATCAATCTTTTTGGTTCGTCGCTATATAAAATCTCCGCCATCCTCCGGCGGAACTCACTTAATTCTCTTGCTGTGGAATTTGCAATCTGGAACTCCATCACGATCTGTTTCGGAGAGTACGTGGAATACAGAAATTCTCCAGCATTTATATTTTCAATACTTCTTGTGTTGTTTGTTATAGACGGCGTTAAATTCCGGTCAAGTCTTGTGATCTTAACCGGAATCTCTGCGCCACCGTATGTTGCTTTAAGTAGTCCCAATCCTTTCCCCTCCTAATAGTTTCTCGAAATCATCCATCTTTTTAATCATCGGCCTTGCATATCCTACCGTCTGCTGCGCAACGACCTTTCCGTCCAGCGTTGTTGTCAGATTGATATTTAGATTAATATCCTTTTCGCCCATAATCTCCAAGATTGATTCCTTAATATAACCTTTTAGCGATCTCAGTGGTGTAATTGCCTCTGCTTCTCTTTCCGCAGCACCTCCGATCCCTCCAGACGGCATCTGGAATAATGCTGGTTTGGTAAGGATTCCACCATCTTTAAACCATTTCACGTCCAACATCGGCAGATTTGGCAATAAATCGGACAGATTGATGTCTCCGATACCATTCTCATATCCCACTCCACGATAAGCAGCTGCAAGACTACCGTATCTCGAAACCGCATATCGGATAGATGCAAGCATATTAGATAGTGGATCGTAGATGTTTTTATCGTATCCCGGCATTGCATAAGCTCTAAAAGTCGGATCAATAACCTGCATCAAACCTTTAGATGGAGTACCATTAACTGCGTTGATATCCCAGTTGTTGATCGCATTCGGGTTTCCGCCGGATTCTGTCTGCATCTGGTACAACAATCTCTGTAAATTTGCTTCTGAATACTGCCCTGTCATCTGCAGTGCTCTTGTTGCAAGCGTTCTCCACTGCTCCACTCCTGCACTTGGATTGTAATTAACGTTCGATTGCGTATCAAAAATTCCTTTTACAAATCCGACCACGCTGTCAAACACCGTATTAACCGCTCCTTTTGCCACGGAAATCCAAGGTTCAAACGCTCCAGACAAATCTGTAAATTTATCGATTGCAATCTGTACGATTTTGCTCGGGTGAGTGATATAGTCCCACACACTTCCGGTAAAATCTTTAACTGTATCCCAGATCCCGCCAAAAAAGTCACCGATTCCGCTTGCAAAATGCGGGAGTTCTTCCAGAAAACTTTTCGTCTGGTTCGCTGGCATGATCTTCGTTCCCTTTTCCAGTGGCAGAACTACATCTCTCCCCTCTGGAATAAATGGTTTTCCATGTGGTGGAACGATCATTTCTTTGTATGTAGAGCCTTTCTGGTCGTTTACGATACCTAGCGTGTCTTTTGGGATGCCACCAGTTCCCCTTGCAAACTTCGGAACTTCCCACAATGCAAATTGCTTGTCCGATCCTACTTTATCAAGCACCCAGTTTACACCATTGATTACACCATTTACCGCTCCACCGATAGGCTTTACAATTGCGTTCGCAATCCCTTTCACGATTCCTTCAAGAGTATCCCTGAGATTGTTAAATCCGTCTTTAATAAACTTCCAAACGGAAGAAAAAGCGTCCATAGCTTTCTCTTTGATCGAATCCCATATTCCACCGAGTACACCCTTTATGCTGTTCCAGATTCCAGCCGCTGTATCCTTGATTCCATTCCAGATATCGGAAAAGAAATTCGCTACTGGAACGAAAACAGCACTTGCAGTATCACTGATCCATTTCCACGCCTTTTCAAGCGCGAACTTGATCACTTCCCACACTGTGTAAATAACGGCGTATATTGCGTACATGACAGCACCAATCGTTCCCTCAATGAATTTTAGTGGCCCTTCTATCACGTTGTAAATCTGTTCCCAAATGTCTGCAAAAAAATCCTTAATTCCATTCCACACTTCCTGAATTCTTTCTGATATAGAATCCCATAGTCCTGACATCCAATCCTTGAATGCACTCCATTTTTCGGACAACCAGTCTGTAATATCTCCCCAGTTTCTGATTACTAGAATTACTCCTGCAATAGCCGCAGCAATTCCAGCGATTATCGCAATGACAGGGGCTGATACACCTGCTATCATTCCCACAACTTTCACGATCGTTCCAATTGCAGTGATTAGTTTTCCTATAATTATTAAAATAGGTGCTAATGCAGCTCCAACAATCGCAACGACAGCTATAACTTTCTTTGTTTCATCACTCAATCCGGAAAACCACTCTGAAAATTCTTTTACTTTTTCCACGACAGCTTCAATGACTGGAGCTAGTACCTCAAGCAAAGCGTCCCCAAGCTCAATCATCACATTCTTAAGCTCATTAAATGTTTTTTTGAATGCATCTGATTTTGTTTGGAGTTTTCCGAATGCTTCTTCCGTTGCTCCAGTAGAATTTCTCATTTCCTGCAAAGTTCCATTGAACTCTTGCGCCCCGTCTCCCAAAAGTACAAGTCCAGCTTTTGCAGCTTCTGAACTCCCCCATAAATCTCCGAATGCAAGCCCTTGTTCTTTTGCACCACTGGATACAATTTCTAAAACATCCGCAAGACTCATTCCTGATTGCATAAGTTCTGAAAATGATTGTCCTGTTTTCTCTATCAACAAATCAGAAACATTTGTCCCACTCTTTCCGAGTTCGTTTAGCATAGCATTCATATATGTGGTAGATTCTGCTGCCGCAACACCGTTTGATGTCAATTTCACATATCCAGTTGCAACTTGATCCAGTGCTACATTATTCGCCTTTGCAGTCGGAATGATTTTTCCCATTGTAGAAGCAAGTTCTCCAACAGTTGTTTTACCTTTATTCTGTGTCTGGATCAGTATGTCGGAAACTTTCCCTACTTCTTCCGCTTCCAATCCATACGCATTCATAATCGTAGTTAAAATATCAAGAGCATCCCCTGCATCTGCGAACCCTGCTTTTGCAAGTTTCGTTGATTTTTCTACGAACGCCAGTGCATCTCCTGTTTTCTGTCCTGCTGAAATCGCATTATATACATTGTCTGCAATTTCTGTTGCGCTGATTCCTGTTTGATTCGATAATTCCTTGATTCCATCTTCGAGTTTTGATAATGGTACTTCCGTTTCATCAGCGATGGTACTAACTTTCGCCATTGCATCTTCAAAATCCATACTCATTTTAGAAGAAGCTACGCCAGCACCTGCCAATGCTCCACTTAATGGCGCGAGTGCTTTTCCTGCATCACTTACCTTGCCGCCTACTTTTTTTACAGAATCACCAACATCCTGTATTTTTCTCGATACCTTACCAGATACATCATTTAACTTTTCAAGTTGCGATGTATAAGATTTTAAATCCTGCTCTGTTTTAGAAAGTGTTCTTTGAAAATCTCTGTATTCCTCGGCTCCGATATCTCCAGACTTGAACTTTTTCTCAACTTCTTCTTGTGCTTGCTTCAAAGCATCCAGTTTCTTACTTGTATTTCCAATCTGCTCATTCAAAAGTTCCTGTTTCTGTGCAAGTAACTGCGTGTTTTTCGGATCAAATTTCAATAATCTATTAACAGATTTTAGTTCATTTCCAAGGCTTCTCGATGTTTTATCAATTTCTTTCATTGCTTTATCAAGCGCCATGGTGTCCGCACCAAATTTAATGGTGATTCCTTTTATCTTCTTTGCCACTTTCTCACCTCGCTTTTGCGTAATAAAAGAGCACCTACCATTTCTGATAGATGCTCCGATTGCTGTATTTAGCTATTTGACTGGATTTCCAGTACAGCCTTGCATAAGGGCATATATGCGATTTATATGACATTCGTCCATTTCTTTCATCTTGCTAATAATGAAGTTCTTCTTATATTTAGCCGCTGTGCTTAATTTCTCTTTATTCCCTTTCATTACGCCACCTCACTACTTGCCAGATTCTTAGCGAACCGCTCTACAAGTTCCAAATACTCTTCATTTTCCATATTCTCCACAATCTTCACAATGGATTTCTTACGATCACACTGCTCTGTATCTGGAAGTCTGTCACGTTTATCCAAATACCTGTATAAGATTGCTGTGATCTGACGTTTTATGGCATAATCACTAGAATCCAACTGTGATAATAATTGAAGTAACTGATCGTTTCGTAATTCCTTATCCCTACTTACTTTTAATGCTCTCTGTCCTTGTATATATCCAAACTTGAACGCTGAACAAATCTTATCGTACTTATCCGGTGCATTATTCTGCAAATCAAATAACTGCATTACTGTCAAATCGAATGACTGTGGAATTGATAAGTTTTCTCTCTTAATTTTTTCATATAAATTCATCTTACGCCACCTCCTGATAAACAACTTTGCATTTATTTGTATTACCATTTGATAACCGATGCTCAATGAGTGTGGGATACCCATTTTCCTCCAGCCATTCTTTTACTTTCTGGAAAACAGAATCTTTATATTGAACAGTAACGCCGTCATGTCCATTCCTGCTATAAGCTGTCTTTACAATTTCGTCCTCTGAAACATCCAACTTCTGAATGATAGCACTTACTGCCTTATCGTGTGGTCTGCCACTTCCCGATAAAATACCAAACTCTTTCGCCATCGTAGTGCAATCCCACAAGACCGGAACTTCTGAGATCAGCGGTACTTTCACTGGATATCCGTTGTCTGAATAAATACGGATAATTTCAGCAGCTATGTACTTAGAGTCTACTCCTGCGTCATTGAGAGCTCCTTTGATGTTCTTGACCATCTGATTAACGGATGGCAGCTTTTCTTTCTTCTTTTCTGTAATCTTCTTGATATCCTGCACTGCAAAATATGATTTTACCAACCGTCTCTGCACTTTCCATGCAAGTTCATCAGTAAATGATTTTACAAGCATTAGATAGCCAGATTCCGTGAGCAGAACTAATCCATTAGGTGCTGTAATTCCATACTCTTTTTTCGCTTCGTACGAATTTCGTACGAAGTAATCTTCTCCTTCAATAAGCTGTTCTTTGTGATTGTTGAAATTTCTTCTTGCAGTTCCATCCGTTCTTTCATGAACGATATCAATATCCTTAAAAGTTACTACTCTCTGCCCTTCATGCTCTTTTACTACTACTTCCTGATTTTCGATTTTTACTACTTTATTTTCCATTTTATTTTCCCTCCAATTTTGAATTGAAGGAAATCCACATCTGTGTTATTATATTCTACAGAGGGATTTCCTCGATGTTTTTAGAAGTTCGTTATACTGTGGTAGGTGCGGCGAACTTCTATTTTTTTAGCTTCTGATACTGCAATTCAATTCCATTTCTTACTACTTCCGAACGGCTTATTTCTTGATTTTCGCAAATAATATCTAACTTATCTACCGTCTCCTTATCCATTCGTACTCTAAGCATATAATCTTTTGGATTGTCAGTAAGTTTAGTGCCTTTTTTCATAGCAGCCATCTCTAATCACCTCTCTTTCTTTGTTGCTACATTCTTTATTTTACATTGTAGCAACAAACTTGTCAAGAGGTTTTTGTTTTTTCTACCCTACCTGTAGAATTAAAAGTTATCAAAATCTTCCTGTGTTGCTTTTCTTGCAGTGGGCTTTTCATCCTTTTTCTGATTGTCGATATACTCCTGCACATAGTCCAGACAGTCTCCGATCGTCATTTCTTCCATGTCTTCGCTGGTTAATCCAACCTGTCGGCAAACATAAAAAAAAGACTCATTCGTAAACGGTTCTCCGCTTGATGAATCTTTGTCACTTATTTTTTTTTACTTGTCGGCATGGTATCTGTAAGCAAATCTTTTACTTCTCCCATAATCTCATTGAGTGGGAATACCTCAAATCCGTCCAACCACTCTAGCGGATCTGGAATCGTCCTGTCTGCTGTTTTCGCCATTGTCCAGATGATGTCGTAAAATACTTCCATGTCCATGTGGTCAAGAGAAGCAAAAGAAATATCCTGTATTCCAAGATTCCTTTTCGCTCCTTTTCCGAACACTTTCGCCACTTTCATCAGGTCTGCGAAATAATCTCTACCAAACTGTGCTTTATATCGTTTCGGCAATGCTGCCGTTGCTTTCAATTTCACTTGTTTTTCGTCAATGTAAATTGTTTTTTCCATAACATCCTCCACTTTTTCTATTTGGGCAGATCGCTCCGCCCTTTATTTCGCTTTACCTACTTTCGCCTTTCCAATCTTCCCCCTGCCTACCAAGGCGAGGTCTTCAGGGGGTGCTATTCCCCCGATTTTTCATATACTGTTGTATACCAAGAGTTATATGTTGTTTCGTCAACTCCTGCCGCCGTGGATGCCTTAACTAAGTTGTCTGTCGGTCTCGGACTTGCCACCAGGGAAAGTTCTGTCGTGTTCGGTTCTCCACTATCTTTTGTTGTACTTCCGACAGATGGTCTATTTACAGAGCAGTAATAGAAGAGGTGTCTTGTTGCCTTGACATCTCCCTGAAATTCGAACATCAGTGCGATATTTGCAACCTGTGCATCGGAGTTTTCGAGAATCACTCCTTTATCTGTTTTCTCCTCTTTTAACACTTCTGTCCGGAATTCTTCCGGTACTCTCGCAAGTGTCAGTGTACCCTCGTATCCCTGATTATTTGCGTTGGTGTAATAATCAATGTCATCAGCTTTAAATCGGATCAGATCACCACTCTTGTCGAATGTGATGCTTACCGCACCCGGCAATTTCTTCGGTGCACCGTACGCGATTTTTCCACTCTCATCCACTGTAACAACAGCGTAATAACAGTTTCTTAAGCCAAATTCCACTTTGTTTTCTTTTGCCTGTACAACTTTTGTTGCTCCTGCCATATGTTACCTCCTATATATCAATTTCGTATGCTTTTAGATACATACCTTCAGAATCTAAAAAACTCTCGTACGATTCGTACGGGAGTTGATTATCGTTTAATAGTTGCTTTACCCTTTTTTCCAACTCGATATCTTTGTACTCAGTGTACACCTCAATCGTGACGGCATACCCTTCGTGATATACAATATCGTCTGCATAAAATGCCACATCCTCGTCCGCATAATACACGATGTACGGGAGAGCCGGAACTTGACCGGGAGCGAAACAGCGGTATGCGATTGATAGATTCAATTCTTTTAAGATACCTTTTAAATCTGGCAATGTCATTTTCACAGTCTCCTTTCCAGCTCTTCAACATATTCCTTTATGAACTCCTGTTCCACTTCTTCAATGTGTGGGTATGCCTGTACTTCACCTATTTTTCTGCCGCCACGCTTCAACTGGTGTCCTTTTTCCAACAGATGGGTCAGGCGGTTTGTTGGGGATCTGTTGTACACCGTAATTCCACTCCTGTCTGTCGCCCTTGTCCATCCTTTCGCATACCGCCCACCGTTTTTGCTTTTTGGGCTGTTTGCTTTCAGCTTCTTCACACATTTTTCAGATACATTCATCGCAACTTCCTGTGTTGTTTCCTTAACTTCTTCTGTGTATTCTTCCATCTGCCGCATGATTTCTCTTGCCAGCCTGTCAGCACTTATACTCTCGCTCATTTTTCAATCCTCTCCGTACAGGTCAGTTCCAACTCTTCCGTGCTGATTGGATATGTCTTAATCACTTTCAACTTCTTTCCGCGAAATCGGATATACCTCTGTCCTTCATATTCATAAGGATGCACGATTAAAATCTCAGAAACTTCCATATTGTTCTGTCCAGCAAGATAGAATTCATTTCGGGACACTTTCTCTTTGCAGCACCAAATCTCCTGCTCCGCTTCAATCGGCACCTGCTGACCGATCTCGTCCTCTTCATACCCATTGGCAGATATCAATACTACTTTTTCATCCCATGTTCGATTCATTTCGCACCGCCTTAATCATCAGATTATTTATCCTAAACCGGATACTTCTCGGAATCACCCCATCTTCTGGATGATTGTACTTCCACGTAGCCCAATCCAGCACAAGCAGGATGTGGTCATATCTCTCTTCCTTGATGCGAACTCCATATACATTTTCGCATTCATCGAGAATTCCATCTATGATCGCATAAAGGACGGAATCCCTACTATCTGTAGAGATTCCAAGTCTTTCTTTCAATAATTGCAATACAATCACTCTCATAAGCATACTCCTTATGAATTCGCCATGATCCCTTGTTTTTTCATCTCTGCGAGAATTGCATTGATTTTATTTTTCAGGTCAGTCGCTGTTTCTGTTGACAAATCTGCAATCAAAGCCATCTGTTTCACGCCGCCAAGCGTTGTTTTATTCGCCGCTGGAAGAGTGTAACTTGGTCCCGCAGGTCCCTGTGCACCTGTATCTCCCTTGTCTCCTTTTGGTCCCTGCGCACCCGGATCGCCTTTTTCGCCTTTTGCCCCTGCTGGTCCCGCTGGTCCTGCTGGTCCTGCTGGTCCAGCCTGCTCATTCTTCACGCCCTGCTCTAACTTATTCATTTTTTCTGCTGTCATAACGTCGCCGTCATTCCATGTAGTTGGTGTATATGCCATAACTCATACCTCCTATTTTGTTTTACCTACTTTTGCCTTTCCGACTTTCCCTCTGCCAACTAAGGCTACATCGTCAGAGGGGATTATTCCCCCGGTGTGTATGTAATGTAGAATCCGGCGTCTGTATCCGTTTTCTTCACATCATATCTCACAATACCGGCAAGTAGTTTACCGTAAATCTGGTTATCTACCCATTCAACGCTTGTCTGTTTGCGGTCAAAGAATGCGCAGAATGATTTCGGATCACCGACAAAACCTTTTAATTCGCCAGCTCCTGCGATCATTTCGTCATCCAAAACGATTACCTCTTTGCCAAACAGCATTTTTCCGCTTGAGGAAGTGATGGAATCTTGCAGTAGATATCTTCCGTTTTTGTCTTTCAGCTTGTCCAGCTCTGCGTAAAGAGAAGAGGAAATGATGAATTTTACAGGATATACTTTTTTGATTTCTTTGTTCACCAAGTCTTTCAGTCCATCCAGACCTGTAACACTTTTCGCTGTTGCACTCTTTAATACAGTTGCGATATCTGTATTTCTTGTATTTCTGGACTGGTCATTGATTTCATCCCGGATCAGACCTGTTACATCATAGTCAGCGTCATCAATAGCCTCCTGAGAAATCGGAATATATCCCCTTCTTGTTTCGATGCTATAATCAACATTTTCAATCTTTGGTTTAGAGAGTTCTGGATTCTGCTCCAATTCTGCAACTGTGTTCATTTTACTTCCAGATTTTGCGATTACCGGATATTTTCCAGACGCGCTATTGACGCTTACGGTTTTTACATAGTTTTTAAGATCTACAACATCTTCCGGTTTTTCCTGCGGCGAAAGTATTTCTACCGGAATTAAAATTCCTGCGTCAACTTCCTTGAAGCCGCTTTCTCTCACCTGCCCCTTGGACTTCACAAATGCGTTAATAGCCCCTCTTGCTTCTTCGATTTCTTCACTTCTTTTTTCCATATTCTTCTCCTTTTCACGTTTTTCCGGAACTTTTTCATACTCCTTCATTTTTCCACGCAGTTCTTCGATCTCTGTTTCAAGCTCGCTTTTCCTGTCGTTATGAGCGCCCCTCTCCTGCTCAAACCTCTCGATCTCTCCATCAACGACACCTCTTTCCTCTTCGGTGTTTGCTTCACTGATCGATGTTTCCAGCTCCTTTTCTCTTGTTTCAAAATCTGCGTCTTTTCCACGCATTTCTTCCAGTTCCTTTTCTTTGTCTGCGATCTGTTTCGCAAGCATCAACTGTCTTAAAGCCATTACTTTTCTCCTTTCAGTCTTTTGATAGCATTGTTTCTCCACTGTTCTACTTGTTTCTCTCTGTACTGCTCCACCTGTGCGTGTCTCGCCTGTACTCCGGTGTCTTCGTAGGCTGGGAATGTGCATACAGATACCTCATGTAGATCAACTTCTTGGATTGTCCATTTCACAGTCCCGTCATCTCTCCAGTCCGTTTCCTCACGCACGATGTTAAAACCGAACGAGCACTGATCCACATCTCCACGTTTTACCCTCTCATACAGGTTCATTGCGTCTGAATCATTTTCATTGATATCAATTTCGCCCCATAGACCTCTTGTATCGGTTCTCAGATGTAAAGTTCCTACTTTTGTCCGACCGAGCACAAGCGTGTCATCGTGGTTGGTTAAGGCTCGGATGTCGTTGCTCATGGTGTTCGCAAATGCTTCTGGTGCAATCTCTTCATAAGCTCCCGGCCACAACTCTGTTTCGGAATTAAACACAGCAAAATAACCGGAAATTGTTTTCTTTCCGTCCTCCGCTTCTCGTGTTTCAAAATCCGCTTTCCATGATCTTGTCAAGTTTTCTTTCTTTCGTTTCACTATTCATCACCTCCCGTCCTTAATTTCTTCTGCTCTCCGATCATTCCCTGCGGGATAAAATTCTCAAGGATAATCAGATCGTTCAATTCGTCTTTCGGAGAGTCACCGATCAGTTTTAGCACATCATTTCCCGTGTAGATTCCTCGGATATATAGGTTCATTCCGATTTCCGCAAGCTCCTTGGTGTCGTAAGCCATCAAGCTTTTTGAGTTGCATTTAAAGTACCAATGCGGGCTCTGAATCAAACCTTTGGTAAGTGTCTGTTGGAATACATCCGCAATCGACTTCACCCGTGTCCGGACAAAGTTGTTGTATTCGTCCTTATTAAAGCTTCCAACTCCAAGAAAAAAAGGCGGCACATCCAACAGGGATGCGACCGTCCTCTTGTCAATCTCGACCGATTCGTTTATTGCGATATCCTTAAGGGATAGTGGTTTTACCTCGGATACTTCCAAAAATTCTGCCGGTATAATCCAAGGTTCGCCCGGTTTCGATTCTTTCAGATACTTTTCTTTGATCTGTTTTCTTCCAGCTTCGCTCGCGAAATCTTCTGACAGTGCATCCACCTTTACAATGATATTCGGCATATACTGCCCACTCATAAAAGATTTCTTTGTCGCATTCGCCTGTTTCAAATTCGATGCAATATCCTTCAGAGCCAACCTGTACCCGGTTCCCTTCCACGGATACTCCGGGTTCGGGTTAATCGCAAAGTGCAGCACTTCGCTTGGATCATATTCTTTACTGCCGTAAATGATCTTATATCCCGTCAGCGTCTCTTCAAAACTTGTCATGGACGGCTTTAATGGAATCAATTCATCAATATAACCATCCCTCATCATCGGGAGCACAACTGCGTTCCCGTCACCCGGTAAGAGCATTGAATAGACGATGTTATAAACCCACGCTTTTCTCGTCATCAGCGAATACGGATTGATATCAATCTTCCGTGATAACTCATTCTTAATCCGGATGTCTCCATGCGGACCATTTTCCATCAGGTGGATTGTCATGCCGGAAACCAAATCGGCAATTTTCTGACACGCTGCCCGAATTTCTGGATTCTGCGCCAGCGTTGTGTATCCTGACGGCAATAAAAAATCAGAGAACGTAGCTCCCTGATACACAAATACTTTATTCTGTGGTTCCGATCTGATACTCTTCTGCTTCTTTTTCTTCGCCATTTCTTTCTCCTATTCTCTCTTCAACCATTTATTTGCTGCATTTCCAAGTGCCATGTCGGCCAGCATCTGGCAGCACGAAAATACCCCTGCATCGAATAAGTCAATTCGTCTTACACCGCCGTCTCCGTCTACCTTTTCGTACTGGATCATGTCATCCACTTTTTCAATCGCCCGTACATTCTGTACGCAGTACTCAAAAGCATCCGAATGCAGGTAATAGAATTTCTTATTCTTTACTTTTACCTCAATATGTCGGAATCCCTCGGATTTTACATAGAAGTACTGTGGCTGATCTTGAATTTTAAATCCTGCTTTTTTCATTTTCAGGAAAAATTCACGTCCAAACTTCTTGTCGAATCCAACAATTTTGATTTTGAATCCCATCTTTTTCATGGAGATGAACCAGTTCACAATGTCGTCTGGAAGTACTGTGGCTGTATTACTCATCGTCAGCCATCCATCCTCTTCCCAACCAAATAGTGGTATTCCATCCTCATCACCTTTTTTAATTGCCGCCGCTCTCGGAAAGAAAGCGTGTGTGATGCAGATATCCACATCTCTGTATGTTCCATAAATAGCTCCTGCTGTCAGATCGTGAAGTTTTGATAAGTCAGCTCCGCCATACCATGTGATCGGCAGTTTTGCCAACTCTTCCAATGACCAGTTATATTCATCGTCAGATGATCTGAATTCGTTGATATCAAAATAAGCATTTAAAGCATTCGTAAAGATGTTCAGTGTTTTGTTTAAATACTCTGCTCTCAGCTGCGGCTCATTCATTGCCTGCGCCGCATCATCCATAAGGTCTTCTATTGTAACAGTAACTCCGATTGATGGCGTGCACATCTGTAATACTTCCGGATCATCCAATGTCGTAATCTCGCCTTTGCTGTTTAAAACATTGCCTTCTTTGTCCTGATCTGCTTTGCAAATAAAAATAAAATAGGAGTCATACGCCTTTTCTGTATTTGTTCCATCCAAAACTCCATGTAACGTATTTAACCTATTTGCTAAAAAACCATCTGGAATATCACCAGCCGTAGAAATACCAATCAAAAGCTTGTTCCGATACGCTTTCATAGCATTTTTCATCAGTATGTATTTCTTTGCCGCTGCTCTCTTCCAGGAATGCAGCTCGTCCAGAATCAGGCAGTTACAGTTTAAGGAGTCAAGCTTATCTTCTTGGTTGGCGATCGCATACATTTCTGCAGTACCATCTCCAAAATCAATACGGATGGAGTGTTCTTGATTGTTGTTTCGGATTCTCAACTTATCAACATCTCCGCGTAAAGTCTCAACGTTATCTACCAAAAATCCAAAGCTTTCCATTGTCTGTTTTACGGAATTGGCTACAATATATGTCTTTGCACCGGAACATCTATCCAAAATACTCTTTGCTTCAGCAAGCGCAGCACTAAAGGATGTTTTTCCCTGTTTTCTCGGTAAAAAAATAAGCGCTTCGTTAAAACGCCTAATGTCTGTTCCTTTTCGGAAGAATCCAAACAGATTCACGCACACAAATTTCTGCCAGTCAGTCAATAACATCGGAGTTCCTTTAAAACTCACTCCATTCTTGTCCTCGCCCTGTACATGGTGGATAGTCCCCTCAATCAAATCGATCACAAAATCGAATTGATCGCTGCGGAAATCCAGATCATCTCTTTCGAGATCTGACAGAAATCTTCTGCACGCAAGAACTCGATCCTCATTCGCCAGCATTTTTTTATTCGCGATATCCTCCGCATAACGCACAGCCGTATCGAAATGCGGACTGTTAATACTGGATAAGTCCATTTACTTCCCCTGCTGTTTTTCCAGTAATAATGCAAATGCAGATTTCTCTTTTTTCGGCTGTTCAATCTCCGCATTGTACGTTTTCGCATTCAACATCAGTCTGTCAGAATACGTTCCGATGTCCTTCCGTAGATTTTCGAGACTCACGAGAATAGGGCTTTTTTTACCCCCACTTTTCTCCGTGTCCAGAATCACTTCGTATCCAGATTCTTCGAACTGCTTGCTCAGCACATTGTACTGGTAAATCATATCTGCGTAGATCTCAATTACCTGTTTGTACTGTACTTTGTAGGTTCCGAGCTCTTTCATGTATTTAACTGTTCTGTCAATAATTGTTTGCCTTTGCGGTATGTATCTTGCCACCTATTCTCACCTCCCTATCTGCCGGAAAATTTATTTTCAGAATCCCGCGCTATTGGAAAGAGTCCTCTCTCCCGATTCTCCTGAGACATTTTTAATCTTCGAAAGGGAGGGGGGATACCTGGATCTCTTTGATTTCCATTTCCATTCCAACTCTATCTTTAAACCATTCGACCATGCTGTCTGCCTTTTCTTTGCCCAATGTAACTATATTTATTTTCACTGTTTCAAATTTGAGTCCACCGCTGATACTGTATCTGGTATATATATCTCCTTCGCAACACTCCATGCACGTCTTGACAATCTCCTCGATTACGTTCATCACTTCGTATCCGTAGTCACTTGCTTTCCCTTTCCATCGGATTGCATACATCTTGATTTCTTCCATGCTTCAAACTCCCTTCTCCTTTTCCTCTGCCAGTACAATCCAGAAGCCGTAACCTTATCCGTCTTCCTGTCGTGCATCCGGTCATGTTGCGCAGTGGACATGCTGATAAGATTCCAGTCCATAAGCGCAATCTCTGGATACTCTTCCAGCGGATAGATATGGTGTACTGTCGTTGCTTCTGCATACTTGCCATATCTCTTAGACTCCTGACACTGGTATGCGTCACGCCTTAGTATGCTTTCTCTTTTCTTTTTCCACTTTCGACTTTCGTAAAACTTTCCCATGTTTCTTCCCTTCAATCAGCTTCCCGCAGTTCTTGCATCTCCACGTGTGCTTCGTGATAAAACTGCCATCATTCTGTCTTACAAGTTCTGTACTGACATATTCCGTCTTGTCATGCTTGCATAACATTCTCTTGATAATACCCATGCTTTTCTCCTTTAACGCATAATAAAAGTACCAATCTCTGGATGCCAAGAATTTAGGACTACTGCTACGAAAATTACAAATGCCAGCAAAAAACCAAAATAACCAAGTACACAATCAAAATTTATAAGAAAAAAGTAGGAAACTTTGCAGTAGTCCACAACGGGTATAGCAGGACTCGAACCTGCGACACATCGGTTAACAGCCGATTGCTCTGCCAACTGAGCTATACACCCGTAGGATGCCCTTTATCGACATCCTTTACCCTATCCGCACTCGGGTACTGACACTAAATATAGATTGCTGAATCTATTTTTGTTTGTTTTGCAGATCTGCGGATATCTGCATTTTGGTACCATTTGCGATGTAAAGCCGGTGTGCACTCCCAGAACAGACCTCAGCTGTGCAGCCTGTATACTCACATCACAAAGCGGAGCACCTGGAATCGAACCAAGGACACAGGGCGCGACCCTGCGCATCTACCATTGATGCTATACTCCACATAAAAACACCGCCAGACGAGAAAGGGCAGAAGTCCGGCGGTGTTCCGAATGTTGTTTGGAAAGCTTTTGGAGTCTTTCTTCTAACTCCATGTTATACTATATATTATTTAAAGCGGACAATGTGGACAAAACGGACAAACTTCTATTTTTCTTTCATCCACCTCTGAAATTCTTTCCTTGCGCTTTCTCCTGTGCAATTCCCTTTCATTTTTGCAGCCACTTCATCCCACGTAAGCCCCTGCATCACCTTGAACCGGATAATCCTCTGCATCCTTACCGGAGCTTTATTGATTACTCGCTCTGCTTTTACTTTAATCTGCTTTGCGTTCAGCTTTCGTTCTTCCAACAACCGTTCCTCTTCGTCTATATTCACCGTGTTCTCTACACATCCGGAAATATTAAAGCTCTGCGGCTGGTATGGAAACTCCGGATTACTGCCTGTCACCTTGTCCTGTACGATCGTCTTTCTTCTGTTCCGTCTGATATCTTCTTCTGTCTCTTTTACCAATGCTTTCGCATCCATGTACTCATAGATTACGTTCTTGTCCAATTCAATCACCTCCCGGGATCCGCTCTTTTATGTTGTGTTTCTCTGCTATGTAGTCCACAGCGTCCTTATTCGCCCTCTCGCCGCCTTTAAAGTCACAGGCAAAGGCTTTATGCTCCTGTTGCTTTAAAGCTGTCTCACAGGGCTTTCTCGTTGCCATCTTGTGTGCTTCTATCTTTCTCACGGTGTCTGCTGTCTCCCTTCTGCGCTTCATAGTCTCTCTGGTCATGCCGTCACCTCAATTTCCTCTCCGGTCAGTTCTTCCAGCTTCTGTTTCATTTCTTCCACGGTCATTTTCTTCGATTCGGTGCGTTTCCAAATGAGTTCAAGGTCGCTTTTAATAAACACATCTTCTATGCATCCGAGTGATTCCGGAGTAATTCTATAGACTTTAACGATGTCTCCTGTATAACCTTCCCATTTCAAGTCATCATCATAACCGCCTATATTATTGCATCCGCCTTTTCTCACTGCCATCCCAGCCAATACAAGATACATGTTGCCATCTCTTTGTTCAACTACCATCCCATCTCTCAAATCTGCCTTGGTAAATTCTTTGTTCATATAATCGCCCCATTCTAAGATTTTATAATTGTACTTTTCTGCAAAATCACGAGATGAATATTCTCCATCACCGTAATAACATGTTCTTTCGTTGTGCATATCGTAATTTGTATTTTTCAAATAACTTTCTCCGTTACACCACTTCATCCTATGTTTGTGCATCTGCTTGCAGAAGTCTTTCGCTTCTACCTTGGTCTTACAGTGCACCGCAATCTTATTGTCTTTATTTTTAAATTCTTTCCATTTAAACTTTTTCATTTTTCTACCTCACTATCTTTCGCACGATCCAATCCAAAAACACCACAAATAACAGTATCGGAAATCCCGCAGCCATCAGGCAATCCGCACCTTCTAGTTCTACATCCTCTTCGATTCCTGTCTTTAGGGCAATCACTGTTCCAAGCCCCAATATGTAGTAAAGGGTCAAGAATGCGATTGTGATTAAAATGTTCATGTTATTCCTCCTTGTATGGTTCTGGAAGTGGCTGCCATGCTACAACTTCTTTCTTATTTGCTTCTATGAACTCATTATAAAATTCTTCGTAAATATACCATCGATCGTCTCTAACTCTGTAAAAACCACACTTAACAGCTCCATATGATGTTTGCACATTCAGCAATGGATAATATTTACCATCACCAGCTTCCGGCAATTTATCACTTATCGGAATCCAACCGTTTTTACTAGGGACATTTGTGTCATTAGCCAACTCTAAATACTTCTTCATTTTATGAATTGCTTGCACTATCACGCCATCATCACAATTGCATATATCACTTTCCACGTCACAGCAAGCACCTTCGCATTGATTAAAGCATTTTTCATTTTCTTCTATTAGTTCTTTGATCGCTACAATTTCTTTTTCTTCCAAAATCTTCTCTAGTACGTTCATTCCGTATCCTCCTTATCCACATACTTCTCTACGACATCTACTGCGCAAGTCAACCCGTAAATATAGCTTTCCAGTTCTTCTGCTGTTTTGCTCGCTCCGTGTCTTTTCTTTTCTTCCTTCAAGGTTTCGTAGGCGTCATTTTTCATGGATTCGATTTCTTCCACGATTTTCTCTAATACGTTCATACTTTATTTCTCGATTTCCAGCGCTTCTTTCAGCACTCTTTCCACTTCTTCCGTTTCTTCTCCCCATGATTCCGCACATCTTTTTACACCTTCCGCGTAAGCTGTAAGACCCATTACTAAGTGTTCTTCCGCACTTGCATTTGTCCAAGTTCTGCATTCTCCATTTTTGCGCAATATAGTTATCATTATTTTCATCATTCCACCTCCAACAGCTCTGGATCGTCAAAAATGTTTCCTGCCACTTCCGTCTGGTAACTCCAATCTAATCTCTGTCCGCAATCCCAACAATAACCTGTGTTCTGTCTTTCGTTCATCATTTCAGTTAAAAGACAATTACCGCAAGTAGGACAAGTGTAATATTTGATTTTCCTAATCAAACCATCCTGCATTCCATTTTCTCTAGCTTTCTTCGGCAACTGCTTTTCTAGTGCTTCGATTGCTACTAGAAATGCATCGACATAATTGTTATAATCACTTCTTTCTCTCGTTTTCTGCGGAAGTGAGCATAATGTTGCGTTATACATGTCTCGCATTTTACACATTCTTTCTATCGCTTCTCTAACTTTCTTCTCATCCATCTAATTTTCCTCCCGTTATTTCCAACCATAAACCACTCTCTCCATCTTTTTCGTAGAGAAAATCTGTCTCTATACAGCAGGATGCCAACTCATTCATTGTCCTCACGCAATCCTCTGCATCAGCGCATTTGATCGTGTCGCCTTTTCGCAAGCGTGTTTCTTTCACTTTTGGCATTAGTCATTCCTCCGTATCGTCATCTCGATTCCGATCTCATCTTTAATCATCTTTGTATACTCATCCCATGTTGCCATATCGTCCACCAGACACTCTGCTTTCAGGTTCATTCGGTCAATAAATCTCTTGCACCGTTTCCCAGCAAAACCGAACTCATCATGCAGCGTTGCGACTGCGATCACCATCATTGTGTCCAGTGTCATGTTTTTGATCTTCTCACAGGCAATGTTTAGTTCTTTTCTGGTTAATGCTGTATTTATTCCTGTGATATTCCGGAACTGGATTTCTTTTTCCAGTCCCTCGATACCGTCTTTTTTTACAATCTCCCTTGCTAGAATCAATCCCTGTGATCTACCGGCTGTATAATCATCAACTTTTCCCATTCTTACACCTCATATCCTTACAAAAATACAATTTCGTCCCTCTCTTTGTCTTTACATACTCAAAATCTCCGATGATCTCCCGTCCACAGGAAGAACAGATATGTACTTCATTTTTCTTCGGATTCTCTTTTTTCATAACCTACTGTAAATACCTCCGCATTAATATCCGGTTTGGATTCGATACCGCCCTGTTGAGCCGGCAACTGGTCCGCACCCAACCTTCGTGAAACTCCATGTATTTCGCTGTTGTTCCGAATATATCCTTGACCGAAGTTTCTTGTTTCTTTGACTCAGGCCGCATATTATTGTCCTTTAAAAAGTTTTTGAACGTTTCGATACTCGCATCTATTCCGCTCTCTTCTCTTATTGCTGCATAGATGTTCTGGATCGTAAGTCCGTATTCGATCATGCACTTAATTTCTCCCTTGTACGGTTCGTATTGTTTTCTTTTATTTTCCATTTTTCTTAACCACATCCTCTTGTTTGCTATTACCCTCTTTTTCACTTCTTTTCCAGTAATATCCTCAAGTACTCTGCAGATATGCTCATCCGTGCATCCGAGCTTTACCATCTCTTCGATCTGGAACTTGTAGGGATCCAGAAAGTGCGCTGGTCTACTCATTTCCCTCTCACCCTGTTCTTTCTCTTCCGCTTTGTGCTGCCGTACATAAACGCTGCCATGTTGCCCGGTTTGAATCCTGCAGACTGTTTTCTATGGCTGCTAAAGCTGTATTTTCCTCTGTCCATGCTTACTCCCTTTCTAAGCTCCACCATGCTTTTGAGTTCTTCCCGTATCCCGTAGTCTGGATCCGTACTCCAAGTTCACTTTTGGCTTTCATCACATCTGATCGTTTGATTCCTGCTGCATCTGACTCCATGAGCAGCTTTGCTCCATCATATCGTCCGCCCGCCATTTTATCTTTTAACCATTCCACCGCCTTGTCATAATCGGTCTTAGATACCTCGTTGACCTTGTCCTTGATCTTTTCCAATTGGATGGTGTTGGTGTTCAGCTTGTTCCAGATCTTCTCAAAATTCTCTTGCATGATTCTACGATTCTCTAAAATTTCATCCCTGATCACTGTAAGCGCCTGTGCTGCGGTCATCCCTTTCTTTTCTGGCTCTTTCACCAGACTTCCCGGCTCAAGTCCCAGGAGCAAGCACATGGTTCTTTCAAAATCTTCTGTCTGTTCCGGATTCTTTGCCATATTGCAGACAAAAGACTTACTTCTCCCGAGTTCTGCCGAGAATTTCTCTTTCGTCTTGCCCTGCTTTTCTAGTTCCTTGCAGAGCAGAGCGTAATTTATTATCACTTTCTTTGGTTCCATAGTTCCTCCTTAATTCGAATTCAACAGCTGCTCTTCCAGAGAGTCCATGTCGTATCCTCTGCGTTCGAAGTTATTTAAGTTTCTGCTTACTGGCGGTTTTGCCGTCCTCTCTGGTGGCTGATAATTTTTGTCGAGATAATCTTCATATCCGGTGTTAAAAAAGGTGCTGCCGTATTGTGGTTTTCTCCATTCATTTTCTTTTAAATCTTCTTTGTATCGATTTATCGCTCTTTCAAACTGCTCGTAGCCAATAACAGGTAGTCTTTCCTTGCTCTTTTTGCTTACCTGACCTTTCCCTTTTTTCTCCGGATATATTTTCC
>OOBX01000416.1_pt1 | contig 26903 bp, 29 predicted proteins | sample 1671021 | NCBI WGS metagenome assembly OOBX01 (sample SAMN06348114, study PRJEB24527) | human gut metagenome | biome: human gut; feature: ankylosing spondylitis patient; material: feces | host: Homo sapiens | place: China | collected 2015-10 | reverse complement strand
GGCGCCGGGGCGGGGGCGGCCAGATCAGCGGGGGTGGGCACCGGGGCGCCGACCTCCTCCATCTCGACCAGATACTGGGTTCCATCGATGGAAATCTTGAACTTACGCAGCATGATCTTTCTCCATATCCTTCTTCTTGTAGATTCGACGTACCTTAAACGAGCTTTCTTCCAGCGCACCGGCACCTATCGCGGTGGCTATGCACGCAACGCGGCGATACTCGGGGTTCGCCATGCTCACGCGGCGGATCTTCATCTCGCTTTCCGGACGATCCCCCGCGGCGATGGCGGCGGCGATCACGCAGGCGACCCTATGCTCTTCAGGGTCGACGGGAATATAGGCCGGAAGCTCTTGCCACTCATCTTCCGCAAAACCCGGAGCGATCTCTCGCGGGCGCGGCGCCTCCTTTGCCTTTACCTCCCGGGCTTCAGCCACCTGGTGCCGCTCGCTCGAGCGCCGTGCTCGCTCACGCAACCAAGAGCGTAATCCCATACAACTGTCCTCTCTCGCGCACCGCTTCCCCGTCGGCACCATATCCGCGAGGCATAACGGCACTAGTCCAATATGTTGATTGTATAAAGGAATAACGGTTATTCTGCGTAGAACGCAACCTTCTCGGTCAGCGGTTCTCGCTTGACATACATAAACGAAGGGACTAGCACCTCGAAGAGCCTCCTCGATGCCAATCCCTTTTACCTTGCATTATGTTAGTTAGGCCAACAGTGCGCCGCGACACCGTCCACGGGCGCGCCCCCGCGCGCTACCGCCGCATGCCGGAAAGCGCCACCGCCACCGCCTCGTCCACATCGTCGGTTATCTTGACCATGCGGTGATCGAGCTCGCCGATCATGCCGGCGTCACGGACCGTGCCCTCGATCCAATCGAACAGGCCGCGCCAATAATCCTCGCCCACCAAGGCCACCGGCGTCTCTTTCACCTTGTGCGTCTGGACCAAGGTGAGAAGCTCGAACATCTCGTCCAGGGTTCCAAATCCTCCGGGAAACACCATGGCGCCGCTTGAGTATTTGACGAACATGGTCTTGCGGACAAAGAAGTACCTAAAGCTCATGCCCAAGTTGACCCACGGGTTGAGGCCCTCCTCAAAGGGAAGCTCGATCCCTAAGCCAACCGACACGCCGCCCGCCTCCGCCGCACCGCGGTTCGCAGCCTCCATGATGCCGGGGCCTCCGCCGGTGATGACCGCGCAGCCGGCGCGGACCACCTGGGTCGCGGCATCGCGCGCGGCAGCATACATCTTGTCATCGACCGAGGTCCTCGCGGATCCAAAAACCGCCACAGCGGGACCGAGCTCCGCAAGGGCGCCAAAACCGTCCACGAACTCCGCCTGGATGCGCATAACGCGCCATGGATCCATGTGGAGCCAATCAGTCGAGTCCTCGGGTGCGAGCAGGTTTCCATACGTGGTGTCCTTGGGCACCATGCGCCCGCGCATAATGACCGGCCCGCGACGATAGGTCTCGTCAAACGGCTGAACCTGCACGGCATCCCCGTGCTGAGGCGCCGGGCTTTCATTGTCGATATCCATATCCCATCCACTTCCACTCTTGCCGCGGCGGCCCATGGCTGCTCGGCGCGCGTCCCCGTCCCCCACCACCATACCCTCAAGGCACGCCGCCATGCGCAAGCGACGCGTAACGGCTGACGCATAAAACGGTAAGGAGCCGAGCGCCCTTGCGGTACCATTGCCCCGTACAGCACGCGTCTAGGAGGAACCCATGATCCGCCCCATTATGAAATCAACGCTCATCCTCTCGCGCCCCAGCGCGCCCGCCACCGCGCAAGACGCAAGCGTCGCGCAAGATCTGCTCGATACCTTTGCCGCCAACCGCCGAGGATGCGCAGGAATGGCCGCCAACATGATCGGCATCTTGAAGCGCATCATCGTAGTCGATTGCGAAGGGGAGGCGCTGCTGATGTACAACCCCGTCATCGAATCCTCGTCCAATCCCTATGGGACCGAAGAAGGATGTCTGTCGCTCGAGGGGCTGAGGCCGGCGACGCGCTACCGCAATATCACCGTTTTGTATGAGGACGAGAACTTCTCGCCCAGAAAGCGCTCGTTTTCCGGCTACACAGCCCAAATCATCCAGCACGAGATCGACCACTGCGACGGAGTCGTCATTTAACGCGCGCGGGCGCGCCACGCGGCCCGATCAAGCTCGACCGGGAATCTACGATGTGGCATCGGGGGCGTAGACATTGCAATACGTTGCAGCCTGCATGGGCGCCATCATGATGCGACCGGTGCCGCGGTAGACGTTAACCAGGCCCTCACCGGAAGCCGCGGACCCTATAAGGCTCTTGCCGGAGCGTTCGACGGAGAACTCGAGGCCGGACGTCCAGACCAGCGCGTAGTTGCCATCGACGCGCAGCTCGTCGTTCTGCAAATCGACGTAGAGCACCTCCGCCTCCGGACAAGGGGATTCGAGCGCCAAGATACCCGATCCGTCCAACCTTAGGTTGAACAGGCCCTCGTTGCCCGCCACCGCGCTAGAAAGGTTTGAGCGGCGCTGCAGGGAGTGCTGGACGGTGCTGTCGCACGCGAGGAAAAGCCCGTCGTTGAGCACCACGGAGCCGCCCCACTTGGATAGGTCGACCAACAGGAGATGGCGCCATGTGGGCTCGCACACCAGCCTGCCGGTACCCGAATACTCCGGCTTGATGACGGAATCCTGGCTCACGGCGCCGCGGAACATCTTGCCCATGAAGTCCCCGGCGCTCTTGACGCCGGTGTTCGCGTGCACGGAGCCAACGGTCCACTGCATGGCGCCCGCCTGCAGCGTAACGCCCGTCTTTCCGTCCAACTCCGCCACAAGCTAGCGGCGACGCACATCCATCTGGGCGGAGAACCAGGCAGTCGCCGCGCTATCCGGGGACACCGACAGGTCGCGGTCCCACTGGATAACTTTGAATTGCCCAGCCTGAGCCAAGACGCTGACGTCGTTGTTATCCTCGAAATTGTAGATGGTGAAGGACATGGTCGGTACCTCCGTGTAGATATCAAGGGCTCGTTGCCGTCCAGCACATGGTACCCAAGACGCCGTGGATCGCCTTGCCGTCGCGGCGGATGGAGACGCGGGCATCGGCGGACGGCACTAGAAGAGGCACCGCTCGATCACGTCTTTCCCGCGAAGCGCGTTCATCCACGAACGAGGAATGGACGATGCCCCGTAGACTATCCCGGCAAGCGCGCCCGCGACCGCCGCCGTGGTATCCGTGTCCTCGCCCAGGTTGACGGCGGCAAGCACGCACTCTTCATAGGAACCCGTCCGCACCAGGCACCACAGCGCCGCCGCCCACGTATCGAGCACGTAGCCACCTGAACGGATAGCGCCGCGCGGGGCCGTGGCGACCCATCCCATACCCACTGCGAGCGCAGCCCGCTCCGCGCTCGCGCCGGACGCCAGCATGCGCGCCGCCCTCACGCAGTCGACGCAGGCATCGCAGGCGATCGCGTGGGCATGGGTGATGGCAGATACCGCCCGCACCTCGTCATCGGTCGCATCGGTGAACGCGAGCGGAACGGTGCGCATCAGCGAGCCGTTACCGTTATCGCGCTTACCCGCGCCGCCGCGCCCGCTATCGAGCGCGATCGACGTGGTTATCCCTATATCGAACAGGCCGTCGACGGAATAGGCGCCCTCGTCTCGCCAGGCCCTGAAACGCGCCAGGATATCGTCCGCGTCCACGCGCCCCAGCTCGCGGTAGGAATCGCAGAGCGCCAGCGCCATGCTGGTATCGTCCGACCACGTTCCCGCGGGCATGCCGTGGGTTCCGCGCCCCGTCATGTCCGTGCACACAAAGCTATCACGCGCCCTGAACTCGTAGGGAACCCCCAAGGCATCGCCCACCGCCTGGCCGAATACCGCATCTCTCAACGTCGTCATAATCCCACCTCGCCAAAAAAACGTTAGCAGGCAACCCCGGCCCGCCTTTCGCGATAAACGTTACGCGCCAAGGGCAAGGCAGAGGTAAACCGCCAGGCGACATCTACGGGGCGCGAGACGCTAAGACGAGCCGAGCAGGGGCTGGTCGAATGCGAAGAGCATCTGGTTGATCGCCACGATGTCGTAGGAATGCCGCTCGATGTAGTAGCGCACGATCGCATCGAACGTGCTCGCCGTCGACAGGGCATAGCCGGCGCGCTGCAAAAGCTCGCGGGTTTGGTCCATATCCAGCTCGAGCGCTATCGCGAGCGCCACCGCGGTGGGCTTGGCGGGCCTGTAGCCGTCATCTTTGCGCAGCTTTGAAAACACCTGGCGCGACAGGTTCGCCTTCTTATATACGGCGGCGTCGGTCAGGCCCCGCTCGTCTATCAGGGAGAGGACCGCCTGCGAAAACGACGTATCGAGGTGGACCAGTAAATCCTTCAGCTCGCGCTCGTCCGCGATGGGTCGCGCGGACCCAAAACAGGAACCTCCGGGAGCCGCATCGCCTGAGATAACGTCAGCGGCCGCGCCGCAGGCGGGCATGGACAACCGCAGGTCGCCCATCCTATCGCGCCCGCGGCGGGCGTCCACGTATTCCTCGTCCACACACGCGGCGACCTCTCCATAATCTGCAAGGCACGCGGCGAAGGCGGCGCGGTCGAACACCACGAGCCGCACCTCGACATCTTGGACGCGGTCCAAAAACGCTGAGATCTCACTGGTCGCGATCGCCAACGCGCGGTCGATTGGAAACCCAAAGATACCGGTAGAGATCAACGGGAGGGCGACGGAGCGAACTCCGAGCTCGCTGGCGCGCTCCAAGGCACTGCGATATGCGGAGCGAAGCAGGGCATCTTCACCCCACGACCCGCCGCGCCATATGGGTCCCACGGCATGTATGATCCAGCGGGCCTTCAACCCAAAGCCCGGCGTCACCACGGCGGAACCGGTGGGACAGCCGCCCAGCTGCTTGCACGCAGACTCCAGCTCGCGACGGCCCGCAGCCTCGAAGATGGCCCCGCACACGCCGCCACCGACAGAAAGATGCTCGTTGGCCGCGTTCACCACGGCCTCCGCATCGACTCGCGAGACGTCGTCGCGTGTAAGGACCAGGGGCATGGCGCATCTCCATTCACTGCAGGGAACCGTTGCCGCCCATCTTACTCTTCCGCGGGGACAGCGCGGGGACGCTCGTGAACGATGGGGCGCGCATGACCTGATCTGCAAGGTACATTTTATGTCCGCACGAACTTGTACGCTTCCACTACATTCAACCTGAGGAGGCTACCATGGCAAACGCTGAGAACCGCACATTCAACCTACCCGCAGAAGCGCTCGCCGCCTTGTCCCGCCTGGTCGAACCCGCAACCAAGGACGCCTTGGACGCGATCGCCGAGGACATCGCCACGTGCGAGAACCTCTATCGCGCGATCATGGACCGGGGAGGGCAGCTTTCCGAGGACGAGGCCGTCTTTGCGAAGGCGTTCCTGGAGGAAGTCATCTCGCTGGAGGGAGAACATGCTGGCGACGCGGCCTGCACGCTAGGGGCCCTGCATTACTCCGGATCCATTACGCCGGACGGCGAACCCGATTACGAGCGGGCGTTCGAGCTCTACAGCACGGGCGCCGCGTTGGGAAACACGCAGGCCCTGGTCAACCTTGGCTATTGCCACCAATACGGCCGATCGGTCCCCGTCTCGCCAAAGGACGCCTTCGAGTGCTTCCAGCGCGCCGCGTTCACAACCAACATGCCCGAGGCCATCTACAAGTTGGGTGACATGTATGAGCGCGGCTGCTACGTGGAGCGAGATAGCGAGCTGGCGTTCGGCCTCTATCGCAAGGCATTCCTGCTCATCCAGGACAATCCCGATGAAGCGCCGGAGATCAAGGCGAGCGTTTGCCACCGCGTCGCGGACCATATCGCAGCAGACGATACGGAAGACGAACCCGTAGCGGAACGCAGGGAGCGGCTGCTCACGGCACTCGAGCTCTACCAGTCCGCCGAGCGCGACTACTACCGGGCGATCGGGGCGGGCGCGTACTATTACGACCGCCGCCTCGATGAGGTCATCGCCGCCGAGGAGCGAATGCGCACGGAATTCCTGCGTCGCTAGAAATACGCTAAGGTCTTGTGGTTCGGTTGTGGTTCAGCATGCAGGCAAGGCGATTTTTCTTGCCAAGGCTTTCTTTTTCAGGGTAAGCTGTTTACATCTTGCCTGTTAATCAATGGTGTAGGGTCCATTATTTCACCCGCTGCGACGCAGGATAAACACCCCTGGGACCAGCCGGCGCGCTGACGCGGAGGCACCGCTGAGACGCGCATTGGCATCACGCATTGAAACCGGCGGCTGTATAGGCACTTGATCAAGAAAGACCAACATGCTCCTACAACTTATCCTTATCCTATTCGGCTTCGTGCTACTCATCGGCGGAGCAAATATGCTGGTGGACGGATCCAGCCAGATCGCCGCGCGCATAGGCCTGCCCGACCGCGTCATCGGCCTCACCGTCGTCGCCGTGGGCACCGCCATGCCAGAGCTCGTGGTAAGCGTGGTCTCCGCCGTGGACGGCCATGCAGACATGGCGTTTGGCAACGTCGCGGGCAGCTGCATGGCAAATCTGCTGCTCATCCTCGGTATGAGCGCCATTATCACGCCGCTTGGCCTATCGCGCCGAACGCAGCGCTTCGAGATTCCGCTCAGCGTCGCCGCGGTCGGGCTGCTGATGCTTTTCTCCAATATGGGGGGATCGCTTAACGCCATCGAGGGCGCGGTGCTGCTCGCCTGCTTTGTCGCCTTTATCGCCCATGCGGTCATCACCGGCCTTCGCGAAGGCGATTCGGGGCGCGAGGACCTCGACCCCGAACAGCAGCTCGACCCCCACGAGCTTGAAGACGAGGATGCCGATGCGGACGAACCGCGGGGCCCCTTGGTCTCGCTCGCCCTCATCCTGGTGGGCATCGCCTTCCTCAAGATCGGCGCCGACTACGTGGTCAACAACTCCGTCGACCTCGCAACCGGCCTGGGTATCAGCGAGCGCATCATCGGCATCACCGTCATCGCCCTGGGCACCTGCCTGCCCGAGCTTGTCACCAGCGTGGTCGCGGCGTTCCGCGGCAACACGGACATCGCGGTGGGCAACGTGGTGGGCTCCAATATCACCAACGTCCTCATGGTTATGGGAGTTCCAGCACTGTTCTCCCCCATCGCCTACGACGCGAGCTATAACTTTGACTTCGCCTTGCTCGCCATCTTCTCCATCGTGCTGGTGGGCTTCGCGTTCGTGGGGACCAAGCACACCATGACGCGCCGCGAGGGCGTCGCCTTCGTCTTCCTCTACGTGGTCTACATCGTCCTCAGCATGATGATGTAGCCACCGTAGCGCATCTCCATACTTTAGGTCGCGCCAGAAAAGACAGGGGTCCCGCGGAATTTCCGCAAGGCCCCTGCCTTTCTCGTTCTATAGAGGACCCGTAGCCCAGCTTGCCGACTAGTAGTCCTTTGCGCCGGCGCTCTGCATCCACTCGTCGCGGAACTCCGCATAGCGGCCGTCAATGATTGCCTGGCGGGCGCGGCGCATAAGGTCGAGCAGGAAATAGATGTTATGCTGGGACAACAAGATGCCGCCGAGCATCTCCTTTTGCGTCACCATGTGGCGAATGAGAGCGCGGCTGTAACCACCGGTGCAGACCGGGCAGGTGCACTTCTCGTCGATGGGACCGGCATCGTGGGCGAACTTGGCGTTGCGGAAGTTAAGGCGCCCCTGGCTGGAGAACGCCGTACCCATGCGTCCGGTTCGCGTAGGCAGCACGCAGTCGAACATGTCGACGCCCATGCCCACGGCGCGCACCAGCGTGGTGGGGTTGCCCACGCCCATGAGGTAGCGGGGCTTTTGACGAGGCATATGCTCGGAGACCAGCGGCTCGAGCGTCTCGAACATGGTCTCGTGGTCCTCGCCCACCGAATATCCGCCGATGCCATACCCGGGGAAGTCGCCGCACTCCTCAAGGTGCTTCAGCGAACGCAGGCGAAGATCCAGGTGCATACCGCCCTGGACAATGCCGAATAGCGCCTGGTCGGGACGAGTATGGGCCTTATAGCAGCGCTCGGCCCACATGCTTGAGAGCTCTACCGCCCGCTCTACGTACTTGCGCGTTGCCGGGTACCCGGGGCACTGGTCGAGCTGCATGCAGATATCGCTGCCAAGCTTCTGGGCGATCGCCATGTTGTCCTCGGGCGTCCAGAAAACGTGGCTGCCATCGTAATCGGTCGCGATAAAGCGCACGCCCTCGTCCGTCAACTTGACGGCATCGTTATGGCTAAATACCTGGAATCCACCGGAATCAGTCAGAATTGGGCCGTGCCAGTTCATGAAGTTATGAAGACCGCCCAGCTCATCGATCAGGTCGGCGCCGGGACGCATGGCCAGATGATACGTGTTGGCCAAAACGATCTGCGCGCCCAAACCCTTCACGGTCTCGGTAGGGATGCCCTTGACGTTGGCCTTAGTGCCCACCGGCATGAAAATAGGGGTTTCGATATCCCCGTGCGGCGTGTGGAGGGTTCCCGCACGCGCATGGGTCTTGGGATCCTCGGCTACGATATCGTAGGTAAAGAGGGACTGGTCCACCTGTTCCACCTTTCCGCGATGCTCAATCCGCCGTGCTCGAACGCAGGCGCCGCATCGAATGACAGTTGTCTCGAATTCAATATTGTACGGGGATTGCCCATTGCTGACACACGGTGTCCCCTTCGACAGGTAACATACTGACATGAAAAACACGCGCGCGGGCGATCGCCGCTCCGCACGCCAGACGGGAGCAAGCTCATGGACGAAACGCAGAAGGGTAACGAAACGACCGAGCAGACCTCTTTTGATGTGGAGGCCGCGCCGGTCGAGGCCGCCGAGGCGCCCTATACAAACGATACCGACTTCGAATCCGCGCCCCTGGGCGCCTTGGACGACAACCAAGAGACAGCCGAAGACGCCGATACCAACGCGCGGGAAACCTGCGCCGCAGACCACGATGCGGACGAGGGGCAGGCGGCGGGCGGCATCGGCGCCGTTCCCGCAGGCACCGCCGACCCGCAGGACACCGATGCTGAACCGACAAGCGCGCAGGCACCCCTTATGCCCGCTTTCCTCACCCGCGAGGAATACGAGCAGGTGGGCGATGACCCCGACCCCCTTCCCGAAGGATTCGAGGTTATCGACGGCGGCATGAGCGACGACCCCCTTATCGAAATCGCCAGCTATGCCCCCCAGCAGAATATGCACGCGTCCGCCCCTGCACCGATGCCCCACAGCGCGCCCGCGCAGGCAGAGGCGCCGCTGCCGCCCGTCCAGCCGCCCGTGCAGAGCGCGCCGGCGCAGATGCAGAAGTCCCCTCAGGCGCCCGAGGCTAACGGCCCCGGCGCGGCGCAGGCGGTAGGCGCCTTCATCACCGAGGGCGTTGGCGCCGTGCGCCAGGTCAGCGCCGCCAAGCGCGCCCACGCCAGCGCACGCGAGGAACTCGAGCAACTTGAGCAAACCATTCTGGAGCAGCAAGACGAGCTCGCCCATCGCCGCGATATCGAAGAGCGCTACAGCCAGATCATCGAGGAAGAGTCCGCTCGCCAGGACCAGGCAATCCTCAACATCGCGCAAGCCAAGGCCGCACAGGATTCCATTCGCGCAGCCGTCGACGCGCTCAAAGAGAAACTCGCCGCCGTCCGCGAAGCAGACGCCCAGACCGAAAAGCGCCTCAAGGCCGCCGTCGATGCAGCCGAGGGAAAGGAGGCCTCGTCCCGCGAATCCGGAACGCGCTTGCAGCGGCGCCTCGACGATGCCAAGAAATCACTTGAGAAGGCCGAGACCGAACGAGAGGTGGCGATCGACACCGCCCAGCGAGCGATCGATGCCGCGGCAGCGCGACTCGCCACGTTGAGGGAGGAGTTTGCCGAGGTACAGCGCAACCCGTCGGCGAACTCGGCTGCCTACTCCGTCCGCTCCAACGAGCTGCAACTTGAGATTTCCGACGCCGCCGAGGAACTGCGCCAGGCGCAGCACGCCCTACCCGTTATCACCGAGGAAGTTGAGCGCAGCCTGGCAACCGCTCGCGCGATGGTGGAGGAGGCAAAAAAGCCCATCGATGCGGCCAAGCGAGCCCACCGCGAAGTCACCAACGAAGCGGACGAGACGCGCGACGCCCTCGACACCGCCAAAAATGCCGCCGCCGAACGCCAACGCGAAATTCGCGACCAGATCGCCGCGCAAGAAAAGGCGATCAAGGAGCAGGACCGTCTAATCGCCGGAGAGCAGGCGGAAGCAGATGATGCGCAGGCGGTCATGGACGAAGCGAACGACATCCACGCCCATCCCGAGATCACCGAAGCGCTCGAAGCGGACCTGGAACGCAACCGTGCCGAGCGCGCGGAACAGGCAAGCGAGGTGCAGGAGCTCGCGGATGCCGAGCGCGACGTGCGTCAGCGCACCCATGATTCGCGCGTCCGCTTCATGGGCGCCATCGGCATCGGCGCGGCCATCGTGCTCGCCCTCATCGTCCTAGCCTGGTTCATATTCGGTTAGCCCACATCCGCCCAGCGCCCTTGCGCTACCATGCAGATATCGCCCGACGCGCCTTGCGGCTTCCGTCATTCGCGCGTCGGGCCCTTTTGTTCTCGATATATAAGGAGCCACTCCGTGCTTTCAGAAAGAATGCTCACCGGCGTCATCAAGACCATGACCAAGCACGAGCTCGCCATGGAGCCCACCACAGAGACCCACCTGCCCGGGCCCAAGCCCAACATGAAGTACATGCTTTACATGCATATCCCCTTCTGCCAGCGTCTCTGCCCGTACTGCAGCTTCAACCGCTACCCCTTCCGCGAGGAGATCGCGCGGCCGTACTTCGCCAACCTGCGCCGCGAGATGCTTATGCTCAAGGACCTTGGCTACGATTTCGAGAGCATCTACTGCGGAGGCGGCACGCCCACCATCATGATCGACGAGCTGTGCGAGACGCTCGATTTAGCTCGCGACCTGTTCTCGATCAAAGAGGTCAGCAGCGAGACCAACCCCAACCACCTCACTCTGCCCTATCTGGAAAAACTCAAGGGACGCGTGCAGCGCCTGTCCGTTGGAGTCCAGAGCTTTGACGATGACCTGCTGCGCCAGATGGACCGCTACGAGAAATACGGCAGCGGAGCGGAGATATTCGAGCGCATAGGCATCGCCGCCCCCTACTTCGACATCCTGAACGTCGACATGATCTTCAACTTTCCCTCGCAAACCGAGGAGGTCCTGCGTCGCGACATCGAGCTCATCAAGGAGTGCGGTTGCCAGCAGACCACGTTCTCGCCCCTCTACTTCTCGCGCGCGACCACGCGCAAGATGCTGGACACGCTGGGCGACCCCAACTACACGCGCGAGTACGAGTACTACAAGCTGCTGGACCATGAGCTCGCAGGAGGAAGCGACCCCGCCTTCGAGCGCCGCACCGTATGGACCTTCAACCGCAAGGGGATGGACCTCCACGCGTGCGGCGAGGTTCCGGTGGACGAGTTCGGCGTCTCCTACGAGGAATACCCCGCCATTGGATCGGGATCCGTCACGCACCTTGACGGCACCATTTACGTCAACACGTTCAGCATCCGCGAATACAACGAGGCGATCGAGAGCGGACGCATGTCCTTGATGGGCAAGACCAAGATGAGCAAGCGCGACCTTATGCGCTACCGCTTTATGCAAGAGCTCTACGCTCTCAGGCTGGATAAGAACCGCTTCAAGCGAGACTTTGGCGTGAGCGTGGAGCGCGGGCTTCCCGTCGAGATGGCGTTCATGCGCGCAAACGGCGCCTTTGCCACCGACGATGCCGACGAGCTCACCCTCACCACCAAGGGCCGCTACTACACCTTGGTCATGCAGCGTCAGTTCCTCAGCGGCCTCAACGAGCTGCGCGACCAGGCGCGCGCCGCCCTCACCGGTCCCGAGCACGACCTGCTCTTTGGCGACGGCACCCAGAAGTAGGATGGCCGGAGGCGCGACAACACCCATTTGAAACCGCAAAAAGGACGCCTTTCCACGGGCCTCGACCCTGGAAAGGCGTCCTTTTAGTACGTCTTGTCAAATTGGATGACCACCGGCTTAAGACGCCCACGCCTTGCGCGAGGGGCCGTGCGGCTACTCGATGAACATCGCGTCGCCAAAACTGAAGAAGCGATACCGTTCCCCGACGGCGGCCTGGTAGGCGGCCATGATCTGGTCGCGAGTGGCAAACGCGGAGACCAGCATCATCAGCGTGGAGCGTGGGACGTGGAAGTTGGTGATCATGGCGTCGACCACATGGAAGGTGGAGCCGGGCATGAGGTAGAGGTTGGTGGTGGCGTTCTCGCGCGCGACGATATCCCCGCGACCGCTCACGGCAGCGGAATCGGGGGCGTCCTCAAAGCGGCGGGCGACGACCGCCGGGTTCGCCGCGGGAGCATCCGCCTCCCAGGCGCTTTCGAGCGAGCGAACGGCGGTGGTGCCCACGGCGATCACGCGGCGGCCGGCGGCCTTAGCGGCTCGCACCGCATCGACCGCCTCTGCCGGCACATGATATCGCTCGGTATGCATGACATGCTGGGTGGGGTCGTCCTCCTCGACCAAACGGAAGGTGTCGATGCCCACCTCCAGTTCCACGGTCACGAACTTCACGCCCTTTTCCTCGATGCGCTCGATCAGCTCTGGGGTAAAGTGCAGGCCTGCGGTGGGAGCTGCAGCGGAATGCTCCTCCTTCATGGCGTAGACCGTCTGATACTTCTCGGGATCGCCCTCGTATTGGGTGATATAGGGAGGCAGGGGCACATGGCCGGCAGCGTGAATCGCCTCGTCCAGGGTGCGCGGGTCGCCAGCGACGTTCTCGCCGCACGGCTCGAAGCGAACCAGGCGGCCGCCTCGGCTATCGTCCACAAAATCCTCGACCGTGGCGCGGAGCACCACCGGTGAATTCTGCGGAGCGTGGGCGCCGCCCGCACGATATTCAACCACGGCGCCGGGCTTTAGGCGCTTGCCCGGGTTCACCAGGCATTCCCACACATGCCCCATGGGATCGACGTCCTCGCGACGACGCAGCAGCAGCGTCTCGGCAACGCCGCCCGTGGGCTTGCGGCCTATCAGGCGGGCGGGCATGACGCGAGTCTGGTTTGCCACCAGCACGTCGCCGGGCTCAAGATAATCGATGATGTCGCGAAAAACCCTATGCTCCACGGAGCCGTCCTCGCGATGAAGCACCAGCATGCGACACATGTCGCGGGGTTCTGCCGGAGCCTGGGCGATCAGCTCGTCGGGAAGGTCGTAATCAAAGTCATCGGTGCGCATGCGCGCCCTCCATCTCTCAATCGCTTTGGCGGCGCTTGGGCACCGCCGACGGCGTCTTATGATAGCGCCCTCAAACACGCAGGTACAGACCTGCGAAAACGCTTACAGCGATCAATCATCGTCCGAGCGGCGCCGCGCGGGCGCAAGGCAAGCGGGAATGCTATCCCTTACGGGCGCGGCGCTCGTCTCGCAAACGCGCGCGGTCCAGCGCCGCCTCAGCAGCGGAGAACCGACAGCCGCAGTAGTTCTGCCTATACATCCCCAGCTCGCGGGAGCGGCGCGTAGCTTCTGGATACCAAGGACGAAAATCTCTGATAACAGGCGTTAAGCCGTGCGATAGGCACAGCTGCTCGAGCACGCTGTTGCACGTGTCGAACAGCTGGTAGGGCGAGACCGCCAGCGTGGTGCCCACATGCTGAAAACCCCGCTCGACGGCGACGTCGCACGCGCGAGCCAGGCGCATGGCGTAGCAGGCACGGCAGCGGCGCTCGCGATCCCGCGCGCCTATGGGGGCGACGCCGCGCTCCCACCGCTCGAAATCCTCGTCCGCCTCTATAAGCTCGATACCCGTGGCGGCGCACCAGCGGCGCAGCTCGCCCAAGCGGCGATCGTGCTCGTCCATAGGCTGGATGTTGGGGTTGGTCCAGCAGATATGGGGATCGAAGCCCTCCTCCATAAGCAGGCGCACCGGCTCGAGCGAGCATGGGGCGCAGCAAGCATGCAGCAGCAATGGAATATTCTTCGCCACGTCTACTCCCTGTCATCCAGATCGTCGCCGCCCGAGCACACGCGGCGCGCGCCCTCGTCATCCCGGCCCCCGCCGTAGAAGCTCACGCCAAAGGAGGTGTCCTCGCAATGGGTGATAAGAGGGTTGCGGCGAATGATGTCGACGTACGCGATATCGCCCGCGCAACCGCATAGGTGCACCGTCGCCACAACGATAGTCCACAGCGGCCAGCGCAGCGCGATGCCCAAAACGATGAGCGCCGCCGTGACCGCAATCGCCGGCGCCAGCGCGATGACCAGGTACTGGCGGCGCGTATAGACCACGCCCTCGGCGCATGCATAGATCATGCCCGCCCGCCAATTGGCCCCAAACGTCACATGCGAGCCCGCGGGGGCGAACAGCTTGAACAGCACCCCGTGGACCAGCTCGTGCACCGGTAGCGGCAGCAGGCAACCCGCGACAAGCGCCAGCAGCCATGCGGCGCAGCGCGCGAGCGAGCCGCCCTCGCCCAACCCGGGAATCATCCACTCGAACTCGAACGCGGGGGAATCACGGATGAAGATGAGCGAGTACGCAAGCCAGGCGAGCGCCGCCAAGACCCCGGCGACCAGCGCGATAAACGAGATACGAAGCATTTTCTCGTGGAACGCGCCGTCATCAAAGGTGTATATGTCATCAATCTTCTTCATACGACCAAGCATACCAACTTGCCCCCGCGCATATGAGATAATGTTGGGTTACGTACAACAAACCAACCAATCGCCCACAGCCCCGCGCAGGCGGGACGCGGGCGATGAGCGTTCTTGCAAAGGAGCCGTTCATGGCACATGAACTTAGCCGCGACCAGCGACCCAGCTGGCCGCGCCGCGCCATCGTCACCGCCGGCATGCCCTACGGCAACAAGGGCCTTCACTTTGGCCACGTGGGCGGCGTCTTTGTCCCCGCGGATTTCTATGCCCGCTTCCTGCGCGACCGCCTGGGCCGAGAGAACGTGATCTTCGTCTCCGGCACGGACTGCTACGGCTCCCCCATCATGGAGGGCTTCCGCAAGCGTCGCGAGGCAGACGGCTACAAGAAGCATATCTCGGACTACGTGCGCGAGAACCACGATAGCCAGGAGACCGACCTGGCCAGCTTTGGCGTGTCCTGCGACCTGTACGCCGGCAGCGCCCTTGAACCCGCCGTGCACATCCACGAGCGCGTGACCAGCGAGATCATTCGCCGCCTTCATGAAAAGGGCGCCCTTGAGAAGCGCTCCACCAAACAGTTCTACGATCCAAAGGCGGGCCAGTTCCTCAACGGCCGCCAGGTATTGGGCCACTGCCCCATCCAGGGCTGCAAGTCCGAGAAGGCATATGCGGACGAATGCGACCTGGGCCATCAGTTTGAGCCGGAAGAGCTCATCGCCCCCAAGAGCGCCCTTACCGGCGAGACGCCCGAGCTGGTGCCCGTCGACAACCTCTACTTCGATCTGCCGGCGTACCTCGGCTACCTGAAGGACTACACCAAGCAGATCGAGGCCGACCCCACCGTGCGCTCCGTGGTCTCCAAGACCATGGAGGAGTGGCTCAACCCCGCTCAGCTCTATATTCAAAACAAGTTCCGCGAAGCGTTCGACGCCATCGAAGGCGAGCTCCCCGCGCACACCGTCATCGAGCCGGAGGGCAACAAGAGCTCCTTTACCGTGGCGTTCCCCAGCTGGCGAGAGCGCGACGAGGCTCACGAGGTGCTGAACCGCGGCGGCGTGCGTTTCCGCTCCGGCAAGGCGCTGGTGCCCTTCCGTATCACCGGCAACGTCGAGTGGGGCGTTCCCGTTCCCAACGATTGCGGCTGCACCGACCTCACCTGCTGGGTATGGCCGGAAAGCCTGTGGGCGCCCATCAGCTTTAGCCGCACCGTCCTGGCGCGCGATGCCGCCAAGCTCGAGGCCGCGGGCGTCGACCCCGCCACGCTGCCCGCGTCCGCGCTGTCCGACGCCCAGCTTATGGACGAGGTCCCTCCCATGATTATGGACGAGCCCGCCTATACGCACTCCACCCTTGACTGGCGCGACTGGTGGGCAAGCGAGGACGCCCGCGTCTACCAGTTCATCGGCCAGGACAACATCTACTTCTACTGCGTGGCGCAGTCCGGCATGTGGAAGGCGCTTGATTGGAACATGCAGCAATCCTGCGTGGCAGCCAACTACCACATCCTGTACATGGGCAAAAAAGCGAGTTCCAGCTCCCAGACTCCCCCGCCGCTGGCACACGAGATGCTTGAGCATTACACGCCCGAGCAGCTGCGCTCCCACTGGCTGTCCCTTGGTCTGGGCGAAAAGCCCGTCAGCTTTTCTCCAAAGGCCTTCGACACCCGCGAGACCGGCAAGGACAAAGATGGCAACCCCGTTCTCGCTCGCGATGACAAGCGCGTGATCGATCCGGCCTTGAAGGAAGGCGCCCTGCTCACCGGCGTTTTCAACCGCCTGGCCCGTTCCTGCTTCTACGGCGTGGCGAAGAAGGATGGCGACGAAGCCGCCTATCGCACCGGATGCATTCCGGCCGGCGCCCCCAGCGCAGAGGTACTCGCGGAAACCGAGCAGGCGATCCTGGCGTTTGAGCAGGCCATGTATACATTCGAGTTCCACCACGCCCAGCTTGTCTGCGACGAGCTGCTGCGCGCAGCCAACAAGCGCTGGAGCGACGCGAGCAAGGCGGCTAAGAACCAAGGCGACGACGACGCGATGGCCCAGGCGCTCATCGACGCCTTCCACCAGCTACGCGCCGTTACCGTCCTTATGCACGGTATCGTGCCGGCGGGCTGCGACCTTATCTGCGAGCACTTCGCCATCGACCCCAAGGTCTTCTTCTCCTGGGACAACATCTTTATGACCTGCGACGAGCTCTGCGCGCTTTTGGACGAGGAGCCCGGTAGCCACCGCATCAAGGAGCTGCCGCCCCGCTTCGACTTCTTCCAGAAGCACGAGAGCCAGTACTAGAACGCTTCACCCTTACGCCTGCAAGCTGAGGAAACCCATCTTGAAAGGATCGAATCGCATGGAGATCATCGTCCGCAAAACCACGCACGACGACGTGCTCGCCACCGAGTCCGTGCTGGACGACGGGCGGCGAGCGCTCGCCCAGATGGACATTCCCCAGTGGCAGGGCGAATATCCCAACCGCATCGACGTTGAGGACGATATCGAGCACGGCCGCGGCTACGTGGCGGTGGACGATGAGGGAACCGTGCTGGGCACCCTCGCCTTCACCATGGACGGCGAGCCCACCTACGACGTTATCGACGGCGCCTGGCTCACCCAATCGACAAGCGACGCAGCGACGTACGCCACCATCCACCGCTGCGCCGTCTCCGCCGCGGCAGCGCGCAAGGGCGTTATGAGCGCCCTGTTCGACGCCGTCGAAACCATGGCGCGCGAGCAGGGCGCCGCGAGCGTGCGCATCGACACGCACCGCGCAAACGTCCGCATGCGCGGCCTCGCGTGCAAACGGGGCTATACCGAATGCGGCGTCATCACCTTGCCCTACGAGCACGAAGCCGACCCCACGCGCATCGCCTACGAGAAAGTGCTGTCCTAACCATGGCGCGGCCCGGCATCCAGAAGCACCTCGATATCGCCTGCCTCTTACGCTGCCCGCATTGCGGCGAGCCCATGCACGCCCGCCAGTCTGACGTTGCATGCGACCAGGGGCACTCCTACCCTGTGGCGGCAAAGGGGTACCTTACCTTGCTGGACCGCGTACCCGCCCTTAAGGGATATGACCGCGCGTTCTTTGAAGCCAGGCAGCGCATATTCCAGGCCGGGCACTACCGCGATCTTATGGACCAGGTTTGCCTGCAGGTCCGCCGCGCGCTCGGCAACGTTGACGGCGTGGGCACGGTGGTTGACGCAGGCTGCGGCGAGGGCGCCTACACCAAGGCCGTCCAAGCAGCCTGCCACTCGCTCACCATAGGCCTTGACCTGGCAAAAGACGGAATACAATGCGCAGCTCGAGGCGGAGGCGAAGAGCGTTGGATCGTAGCGGACCTGGCCTCCATCCCCTTGGCAGACCACGCGGCAGACGTCATAGTCAACGTCTTCACACCCGCCAACTACGCCGAATTCTCGCGCGTGCTCAAACCGGGCGGCTGGCTGATCAAGGTGGTTCCCGCCACCAATCACATGCGCGAGCTGCGCGAGCTCGTCCAAGAACGCCTTGCCCGCAAAACGTTTGACGACCACGGCGTGGCAGAGCATATGGAGCGATCGTTTGGACTGGCCGAGCGCATCCGCGTGACGCAAACCACCCCGGTGGCGCCCCTTGAAGCGACCGACCTTATCAAGATGAGCCCCGTCGCCTTCAATATGGACGAGGACAGCCTGGACGCAAGCGCCCTTGGCAGCATCACCGTCGATGCCGAGATACTTATCGCGCGGACATAGACAAGACCCATGGTATCGATGAAGCAACGGCTCTTATACCTGGTCCGCCACGGCGAGACCCAATCGAACGCTCGCGGCGTTTTGCAGGGCGCGCTCGACTCGCCGCTCACGCGGCGCGGGCGCCAGCAGGCGCTCGATGTCGCGGCGGCCCTGCGCGCACGCAACGTGCTGCCCGCGCTGATGCTCGCCTCGCCGCAGGGTCGCGCCCAAACCACGCTGGAAATCATCCGCGAAGCGCTCCCCGCGCTCAAGGGCGTGCCCGCGCGCATAGAACCCTGCCTGGCAGAGATGAACTATGGAACATGCCAGGGCGTCCCGCTGGCATCGCTTCCCTTCGACCCCTGGATGCCAAAAGACGGCGCGGCTCGCTTTGGTGGCGAGACGGGGCGGGAAGTGCAGCGGCGCGCGTTGGGAGGGCTTCTTGGCGTTATGGACAAGGCGCCGGGAAGCGTGCTCGCCGTGTCGCACGGCACCGTCATGAGCCACCTGCTCGAAGCGCTCGAGCCGGGCGGCGAGGCGCCCCTCGCCATCGAGAACGGGTGCATCCTCGTTCTCTCCTACAACCAAACCGCCCGCAGTCTCGCCCTTATTGAATCGGTTGCGGTACCGTGCCGGTAAGCTGTAAGCACACCTGCTCAAAGTCGCAAGCATCCTCGGGTTCTAGCGGACGCTCGATCACCACGGGAACCGCGCCCGCCTCAAGCGCCGCCTCGATCTTATCGTCCTGGCCCCCGACGGCGCCGGATTCTTTGGTGACAAGCCACGCCGCCCCAATCTGGCGCAGCATGGCTATGTTCAATTCACGCGAAAACGGGCCCTGCATCGCGATGATGTGGGAACGCGGCACCCCTAGGGCGCGCACCTGGGCAATCACCTCTTCATCGGGCAGAACGCGCGGATACAGGCGCTCCACCAACCCATCGCGGCCCGCAAACGCCGCGAGTTCCTTGCTGCCGGTCGCCAACAGCACGGCCCCCTCGCCGGACGCCACAACGTCCGCCGCTGCGGCCACATCGGCGACGTAGCGCGCCCCCTTATGCTTGAGGGCCGCCGGACGCGCCAAGCGAACATACCCCACGCCGGCCCTCTCCGCAGCCTCGCGAACAGAGGCATGCGCCTGCCGGGCAAACGGATGCGTCGCATCCACCGCATACGAGCAGCCCGCAAGGACATGGGCCATCTGGCCCGCATCAAGACGACCCTCGCGAACGCTCACGTGCGGAAGACCGGAGATAAGCGAGGCGCCGTACGAGGTGGCGACAAACGCGATGGTGCCAACACCGCACGCTGAAAGATGCTCCACCAAACGGCGACCCTCCGTGGTTCCCGCAAACACCGCCACGCGCTCCGGATAGGGCGCGCCGCCTTCCGATATATCGTCCACGTTCCCCTCCCGCCGCTACGATTCATCTCGCGTAAGTTGGTAGAGCAGCGCGTTCACAATGGCTGCGGCCACGGTGGAACCGCCCTTGCGACCACGCGCCACGATCGCCGGCACGCTGCGGGCAAGGACCTCCTCCTTCGCCTCGACCACGTTTACAAAACCCACCGGAACGCCGATCACCAAGTCGGGCGAGATGCGGCCCTCATCCATAAGCTCGCAAAGTCTCAGCAGAGCCGTGGGGGCGTTGCCGACCGCGATGATAAGCGGACCGGTGATGCCGCACGCCTTGTCCATGCTTGCGAAAGCGCGCGTGGTCCCCTGCTGGCGCGCCCGCTCCGCTACATCCTCGTCCGCCATATAGCAGGCGCACGTGCACCCCAAAGCCGCCAACGCGGGGCGGCTAATGCCGGAGCGCGCCATGTTGGTATCCGTAAGAATGGTGGCGCCGCGGCGCAGGGCGTCCCACGCGCGCTCGACGGCGCCCTTGGTAAAGACCAGGCTGTCGGCAAAAGAGAAGTCCGCCGTGGTATGGATCACCCGCTTGATGATGGGCGCCTGGAGGGGATCGAGCTCTCGATCGCCAAGCTCGCGCGCTATGATCTCAAAACTCGTCCGCTCGATATCATGCGGTTGCGTGTGGAGCTGTGCCATCTTTATGTGTCTCCTTGCCTATTTGGCGCGGCGCGCACGGGCGCCAAGCCTTCAAACCTTCTATACCTCTATGGACGAGGACCGGCTGTTCCTAGTTCTCGCATTACGCCCCGCGTTCGATGACGTCCATCACGGCATCCATATCCAACGCGGCGCGAACCACATCCGCCAGCTTGTCAAACTGAGCGTCGCGGTAGGCCTCGCCGCCAACGATGTCGAAACCGGACGGATCGAGCGCGCGGGCGCGCAGCAGGGCGTCTGCCACAGCGCGCACCGCATCGGGAGAATCGAACAGCCCGTGCAGATAGGTGCCCATCACGTCGCCCCGCGACGCGCCGCTCACGCGCTCGCCGCCGCCCGCAAGCTCCGTCGCGCCCGCATGGATCTCATATCCGTGAACGGTCAAGCCGTCCATGCAAGAAAAGAAACCGTCGGGAACGCTCATCACCGTATGCGCGCGCTCCAGCGTCTTGGCGGGCTCGAACACGGTGCGGACCGGCAGCAGCCCCAAACCCCGCACGGAAGCGGGGGCTCCCTCGATGCCGTCCGGATCGCGCAGCTCCTCGCCCAGCATCTGGAATCCACCGCATATACCCAAAACGGGCGTAGAGGCTCGGGCAAGCTGCAACAGGCAGTCAGCGATACCGCTTCGCCGCAGCCAGGCAAGGTCGGCCAGCGTGCTTTTGGTTCCGGGCAGCACCACCAGATCGGGGCGGCCCAAATCGCGGGCGCGCTCCACGTAGCGAACGCCCACGGCCCCATGACGGGCGAGCGGATCGAAGTCCGTGAAGTTCGACAGGTGCGGCAAGCGGATGACCGCCACATCGATGGGGCGCGAGGCGCTTCTCGCCAAGAGCCGTGGGGACAAGGAGTCCTCATCGTCGATGTCGAGCCGCGCGTAGGGAACGACGCCCAGCACGGGCGCGCCGCACAGCTCTTCAAGCGGGGCCAAGCCGGGCCGCAAAATAGAGACGTCGCCGCGGAACTTATTGATGATCAGGCCGCGGATGCGCCGGCGATCCTCTTGGGGGACAAGAGCGACCGTACCCGCCAGCTGGGCGAAGACGCCTCCCGGATCGATATCGCCCACCAAAAGCACCGGGGCATCGACCATCCTGGCCATGCCCATGTTGACGATGTCGTCGCTCTGCAGGTTGATCTCTGCCGGAGAGCCCGCCCCTTCGATCAGGACGATGTCGTGCGTCCGGGCGAGACGACGGTAGGCCGCCTCGACCTGCGGGGCGAGCCCGCGGCGGTACGCGAAGTAATCGCGGGCGGACATGGTTCCCCGAGAAAGCCCGTCCACGATCACCTGGCTCCCCCGCGGCCCCTCGGGCTTGAGCAGGATGGGGTTCATGTCGCTCACGGGGTCGAGCCCCGCCGCCTGCGCCTGCATCGCCTGCGCCCGGCCCATCTCGCGACCGTCCGCCGTGACAAAGCTGTTGAGCGCCATGTTCTGGCTTTTAAAGGGCGCGACGGAGTATCCGTCTTGAACAAGGACCCGGGCCAGGCCCGCTACCAGCAGGCTCTTGCCCACGTTGGACATGGTCCCTTGAATCATCAATGGTTTAGCCGTCATCGCGGCCCCCTTCTTCCACAGCCAAGCCGGTCGCGCGATAAACGGCGTCAAGAAGGGCGTCCGACTCCGCCCGCCCGCGAACGCACGCGCGCACCCATGACGAGTCGAGCCCGGTGTAGTTGGAGCAGTCTCGCACGATCACGCCCGCGAGAGCCAGGACATCGGCCGCGTCCGCCATGGGCGCGGCGTCGCGCATCAAGCGAAAGAGCACGTAGTTCGCCTCGCCCGGGACCACGCGGCAGCCAGCCGCCGCCAACAGGGCCATCATGCGGGGGCGCTCGATATCGATGAGCTCGCGCGTGCGCGCGACAAATTCATGGTCCGACAAAGCCGCGACGCCCGCCGCTTGGGCAGGCGTGGAAACCGGCCACGGGGGACCCGCCAGATACACCCTGCGCACCAGGTCCTCATCAGATGAAAGCAGGTAGCCCAGACGCAGCCCGGCCATGCCGTGCAGCTTGGTAAACGCATGCAGCACCACCACGTGCGGGCTCGAGGCGACCCGCGCGTCGAGCGTGTCGCCGCAAGACGCGGTGAATCCCAGGAAGCACTCGTCCACCACCAGGCGCGCACCCACCGCAGCGCAGCGGTCGATCAGCTTGTCGAGGACCTGCGGGGCCACCGTGCGGCCGGTAGGATTATTGGGATTGCAGACAAACACCATGTCGATGCCGGGGGCAACCGCGTCCACAAACGAGCAGTCCAAATCGAAATCGCGCTTCTCGCTCAGGGCAACCTCCTCCACGCTAGCGCCGGCGGCGCGGGCGGCGGCGGCATATTCGGAAAACGTGGGGGCGGCAACCAAGACGCGTCGCGGGGCCTCGGCCAGACAGAGACGCCAGATTAGGTCCGCGGCGCCGTTGCCGCACAAGACCCAACCAGGGTCGGTGCCCGCTTGCTTGGCGATCGCGAACGCGAGGCGGCGGCAGCGCGGGTCGGGATAGCGATCGGACGTCTCGACGGCATCGCGCGCGGCCCTTGCCGCCGCGGGCGACATGCCCAGCGGATTGGTGTTCGCGGATAAGTCGAGCACCGCCTCGCCCCAACGCTCCCGCTGGGTCCAGATGTCGCCGCCGTGACCATACGGCAGCCCAGCAGCATCGGACATGTCTCCTCCCATCGTTTACGAAAAACCTCGCCCAAACCTCATGGCCTAGCGAGCAGCCAAGCAGATCGCGAGGCGGATGACGGCAGCCGCCGCCAACGCCAGTATCGACGCCGCATACATAAGGCGGCAGGTGCGTGCGACGTCCTCTGGCTCAATTTGCCTGGTGGCGTCGCCCACGTAGGGTTTTTGGACGAGAACCCCGCCGTAGACGCCCGGACCGTTAAGGCGAACCCCCAGCGCGCCGGCGACGGCGGACTCGGGGTGCCCGGCATTAGGGCTTAGGTGCGAGGCGTGGTCGCGGCGCCACGCCCTGGCGGCACCGGGGGCGCTAAGGCCCGCCAACGGAGCGGCGGCGACCATGCACAGCGCCGTGACGCGCGCCGGAATCCAGTTGGCGGCATCGTCCAACCGCGCGGACGCGCGGCCAAAATCGATATAGCGAGGGTTCTTATACCCCACCATGCTATCCAGCGTATTCACGGCCTTGTAGGCGGCGGCGAGCGGGGCGCCCCCTATCATCATGTAGAGCAGCGGCGCGACCACGCCGTCGCTCGCGTTTTCCGCCACGGTCTCAACCGATGCGCGAATGCACCCGGCGGCATCGAGAGAGGAGGTGTCGCGCCCCACGATCATCCCCACGGCGCGTCTGGCGGCGCCAACGCCCTCCGTGGCGAGCGCACGGGCCACGGCCAAGGACTGGCGCCGCAACTCGCAGGCGGCGAGCAGCTGATAGCACAGATACACCTCCGCCGCAAAGCGCACGACGGGCGAGATGGCGCCGAGCAAGGCGAGGACCCCCCACACGAGGCAGAAGGACGCCGCGGGCAGGCAGGCTGCGAGCACGCGGCCCGCACGGCGGCGCCCGGCGGGACTATCGGGAAACGCGGCGCGCAGGCGCGGTTCCGCCCATGAGATCGCCCTGCCCATAGCGACCACGGGATGCGGTAGCCAGCGCGGGTCACCGAAGACGGCGTCCAGCGCAAAGGCGAGCGCTGTAACTACAACCAGGTACACGGAGCCTCCTCACCGGGCGCGGCGAGCACGAGAAAACGGCCTTCATCCCACTCGAGCAGCCATCTGCCCGCGGGAGGAACCTCGACGGAGAAATACGGGATCCGGGGGCGCGCAAGTTCGCTCAGGACGGCGCGGGCACATCCACCGTGGGCGACGATCGCCACGCAGGCAGATCCGCGCGCGGCCTCTTCTTCCAGAATTGAGAGCACCTCCGCGACCACGCGGCGCGTGAACCCCGCTTTGTCCTCGCCGCCGGGACACGGCCCCTCGCAACCGGAATCAACCCAACGGCGATAGGCTCCGTCATGCTCCATATCCGCAAAGCCGCGCCCCTCGAACGCGCCGAAGTGCATCTCCCGCAGATTGCGGCGCAGGACCAAGGGAGCGTCGGGATAGATGAGGCGGGCGGTCTCGATGCAGCGGCGCATATCGCTGGCGAATACGCGTTGAGGAGCAAGCCTAGCCCGCGGGGACAAAGACAACGCGGAGCGAGTCGCCGCGATATCGAGCGGGCAATCAGTTCCGGCGCCCTCGTAGCGATGCGCGGCCGTTCCCTCGGTGGGGCCGTGGCGCCACAGCTCGACGATCATAGCTCTCCCTTGATCACCTGAGGGCACCCGCAAACCAAGCGGACCACCGTATCGGCCCTGAGCGCAAGCTCGCACGAGAGCCTGCCGGCGCGCTCCCGCCACGCCCTCTCATCCGGATCGATTGGAACCACGCCGCATCCCACCTGGTCCACCATGACCACGGAGCGCCCGGCAAGGGCATCGGCTAGACGGGTCAGGTCGATCGCGGGATCGCGCACAAGCTCCTGGGCACGCGCGACCGCCGAGCCCTGTCCCAAAACCGCATCGTCGACCGAATCCGCCAAAACGCCCAGACGCCCCCGCGCGAAGGTCCTCTTTCCGGAGCCAACCGCTCCCACCAGCAAGATCACCGCATTCCCCCCAATATCAATACGGCGAGCATCGCAAGCTCGCACCATTGCAAAAACCATCCAGCCGTATCCCCGGTCACCCCGCCAAACTCGCGCAACGCGAAGCGGTGGTACCAGGCCAGCACCGCGGCCGCCGCGGCGATGGCGAAAGGACCGCTTGCAGCCGGAGCCAGCGCCACCAGCGAGACCCCGGACAGCACCGCCTGGCCCGCCAGCGCGCGAACCGCCGGACGAGGAGGATTATCGTCCTCCCCCGCCATCGCGCGCGCCATGCCGTCCGGACGCGCCTTGGGCCAGCGCAGCACCGCCAAGCCGGAGAGGCAGCGCGAAAACGCGAGGGCCGCGGGCAGGGATATCGACATGCGCACCAGCTGCATCGGGTCCGCGCCGGCCGCAAGCGAATAGAACAGCAACAGGTAGCACGCCAACGCCATGACGCCAAACGCGCCGGCGCGCGGGTCCTTGAGAATCTGCAGCTTGCGGTCGCGGTCGGCGTGCGAGCACACCGCATCGGCCACATCGCACAGACCGTCCAGGTGGATGCCGCCGTTCACCAAAACGGGCAGGCACGTGAAGACGGCGGCGGCTATGGGCGTGGGCAGGCAAAGCCAGTTCGAGGCCAAGGCCCAGGCGAGCATGGCGAGGCCTTCCACCACGCCCACCAGGGGAAACCCCGCAAGCGCCACGCCGTCGCGCCAGTCAACAGCATCTAGGAGCCGGGCGGGCACGCGAATGCGCGAGAACGTCGCGAACGAGGCGACGACAGCGTCCTTAGCGTTCACGAGCACGCCCCTTTCCAGATATCCTCGTCCCCTTTAACCCAAACGGGAATTCCGCACACAACTTCGACTACGCAATCCGCATCGCCGGCAAGACGGGCGTTGATGCGGCCGAGCGCCCTTTGCCAGGCACGCGTCTCCTCATCGTAGGCGACGCCGTCCGATGAGACGTCGCACGTAACCGCCACCACGCGCCCGCAGGCAGAGCGCACGCGCTCAACCCCCGCGGCAACACGGTCGCAAACGGCGTCCACGCGCTCCGCGCGAGCATCCGGGCTCGAGGGCGCGAACAGCTCGTTGGCGACCAAGTTGCCGATATCGTCGATGAGCGCCGCGGCATATCTCCCCACATCGGCGCGGGCAAGGTCGCGCGGGCATTCGAACGTAACGAACCCGGCGCCCCTGCGCTGCGCGCGATGGCGCTCGATGCGCGCGGCGGCCTCCTCGCCAAAGGGCTCCATGGTGGCGACGTAGAGCGCAGGCGCGCCGCGCGCGGCGGAGCACGCCTCCGCAAACGCGCTCTTACCGCTAGCCGCGCCACCTATTACCAGCATGAACATTCGCTACTCCAGCACCTTGTACGCATCCATCCCGCTCTGCTCGAACGTGATGCACCCCCGATAGACCTCGACGGCGGCATCCAGCAACGGAAGCACCGCCATCGCCCCCGTGCCCTCGCCCAGATGCATGCCCGCGGCTATGGGGGCGCGCAACCCCAATTGGTCGAGCAAGACCCGGGCGGCCGGCTCTTGCGACACATGGCTCGCCAGCATGTAGCCGGCCGCCTGTGGGCAAAGCCTCCGCGCGCACAAGGCGGCAACGCAGCTGATGACGCCATCGAGCACCACGGGAACCCCGCATGAAGCCGCACCCAGGTAGAACCCGCACATCGCGGCGATGTCGCAACCGCCCACCGCGGCGATGGCGCCCACCACGTCGCGCGCGCAGGGATCGTTGACCTCCAGCGAGCGCGCGACCGCGAGGCGCTTGCGCTCGAGGCCGGCGGCGTCGA
>OOBX01000392.1_pt1 | contig 28950 bp, 30 predicted proteins | sample 1671021 | NCBI WGS metagenome assembly OOBX01 (sample SAMN06348114, study PRJEB24527) | human gut metagenome | biome: human gut; feature: ankylosing spondylitis patient; material: feces | host: Homo sapiens | place: China | collected 2015-10 | reverse complement strand
CCTGCATAAGTAAAAAGCATCGGACTTCCTGCCAGAAAACTGAATGAAAAAGAAGTAATATCATAGGGAAAATCCTGCGTTGTACTACTGGCCACACCTGTCACATACAAAATAATATGAAACAACACCGGCAATACTGCCATAATTCCTGTCATCACATAAGTCGAACGGCTGTGTATCACTCTGTAGCATTCACTTTTTATATAATTTAACATCCCTGATTCCCCCCCTTCTTCAGATTCATGTAATACGCTTCCAAAGATGCCTGTTTTCTGGTCAGCTCCCGGATAAAAATTCCATGTTCTGCTGCAAGCCTGCTGTAGACTTCAATATCCTGTTTTGGATTTACAATACGGATCTTCCCATCCGGAAGTACTTTGTATCCTTCTCCTGATAACTGTTCTTCCAGAAATACGGCATACTGCTGCACGTCTGACACTGTAATCTCCACAGAATCCGTACATCGTTCATGCAGGGTTTCCGCAGTGATCTGTTCCAGTAATCTTCCCTTACTTAAAAAGCCATATACCGTTGCCAGCTGCTGCAGTTCTGTCAGAATATGACTGGAAAGCAGGATCGTGATCTTCTTTTCTTCGTTCAGACGCTTTAAAAGCTGTCTGAATTCTACAATCCCACTGGGGTCCAGTCCGTTGATCGGCTCATCTAAGATCAACAGCTCCGGCTCTCCGAGCATCGCCATCGCCAGTCCCAGTCTTTGTTTCATTCCCATGGAAAGAGTCTTGCACCGGCACTTTCTTTTTTCCCAGATGCCCGTCATGCGAAGCATCTCTTCTACTTTTTCTTTTCCCGGAACTCCCTTCTGGATCCGGTAATATTCCATATTATTTTCCACTGTCAGGTTTCCGAAAAAGCCCGGCTGTTCGATCATCACTCCACTGCGCCGTCTCGCCCTTTGCAGCTCCTTCTCTCCCTGTTCTCCAAACAGCCTGATCTCTCCTGTGGATGCCGCACTATGCCCTGCCAGAAGCTTCAAAAGTGTTGACTTTCCGGCTCCGTTATCCCCGATCAGCCCGTAAATATCTCCTCGCTTTACGCAGATATCCACATGATCGAGTGCCAGGACTTTTCCATATGTCTTTGTAATCTGTGTTGTTTCTATGACTCGTTCTCTCAACTTTCCTTCTCCTTTTTGTGTTTCCCTGTTTCCATTCGTAGTATACCGTTTTCTGTTTTAAGGAGTCCTCAAGAAAGTTTAAAGAAACTATAAAGATTACCCCAGCTTAAACCCGATTCCCCAGACTGTTTTAATATAAGATTCTTCTTTGTCTGCCTTCTGGATCTTTTTGCGCAGATTGCTGACATGCACATTGACCGTATTGTCTTCCCCATAGTACCCGCCTTTCCAGACCTGCTCATAGAGATGTTCTCTGGAGTATACCTTCTGTGGATTCTGGATCAGCAAATACAAAATATCATATTCATGCATGGTCAGTGGAAGCTCAATGCCTGATACTTCAACTTTTCGGGATTGTGGATATAAGCTCAGATTTTTGTATCGAAAAACCTCCTGTTCTGCTTCCATATTCTGTGCTTCTTTTGTATAACGCCGCATGGCAGCTTCTACTCTTGCAATTACTTCCTCTGGATCAAATGGTTTTGTAATATAATCGTCAGCGCCAAGCCGAAGCAGCTTTACCTTGTCCTGCACTGACACTTTCGCTGATAAGATCAGCACAGGCATCTCTTTTTTCTGTTCCTGTCGGATCTGCTCCAACACCTCTTCTCCTGTCATCCCCGGAAGCATCAGATCCAACAGCACACAGTCCGGTAATTCCCGTTCCATACAAAATAATGCCTCTGTTCCGGAAAATGCCTGCCGCACCTGATATCCTGCCCCTTCCATAATTTTGACCAGCAGACCACTGATATCCGCATCATCCTCTACGATCAATATCTTTTGTCCTTCCATACGCTCCTCCATATCGTACACTTTTTCCACATTGTATCATTTTCGCAGTGTTCTTTCAATTTCTGTTTCTGCACAACAAAAAGAGCCATTGCTCCATTTCACAATGACCCTTGTTATGATACTCTGAACTTCCTATCCAAACTCTCTGCTTCTTGACACGCTTGGCACTTTCTTTTTCTCTGTCGCATACACAAACTGATATAGTGTATATGCCATCAGCACAGCTCCCATCACATCAATGACGGAGTGCTGTTTTAAAAACATCGTCGCAAGGATGATCAGTCCTGCTAAAATATAGGCTCCGTTGCTGATCACCGGATGCTTCTTCAGCTGCTCACTCTGTGCGATTGCAATACATGCAGCCAGAGAATTGAACACATGAAGACTCGGAAATACATTCGTCGGGGTATCTGCCAGATACAACATCCTGACCATATCTGTAAATATATTATCCCGGGGAAATACGACCGGTCTTAATGTCAGTCCGTTCGGAAACACCGTAGAAATCAAAAGAAAAATCGTCATTCCGATAAAACTGAGCTTCGCCAGCTTATAGAACCCCTCTACATCTGTAAAGAAAAAATAGAGGAATACCGCAGTAATAAACACAAACCAGAGCAGATACGGTACAATAAAATACTCAACAAACGGAATCTTATCATCCAGTACGGAGTGGATCACATGATACTCCGACTCTGCTGTAATATGCTTTTCCAGATACATAAACCACGGCATATAGATAAACGCATACAGGAATACCCATGCATGTTTATATTTTTTTATAAAATTTTTCAATGCACTGCTCCTGTTCATTCTGACCGCTCCCTTAATTTGTAAAACATAATACTTTTTAACTGCCCCGATTATAGCACGATTTTTTTTAATCAACAAGGCGATTCATAAAACCTTAACAAATCTTTTGATTTTCTTTCTATTTCTTCTAATTTTTTTCGAAAATGTACATATCAAATCTGCTCTTTGCACGCTGAAGCATCTCTTCTCCATGCAGTGTCCATGCCGCGATTGGTACATGAAAAATATGTTTTTGCATCCACAGACTCAGGTTCTTGCTGTCCTCCATTTTATAAGAGATGAAATCCGGTCTGCAGATACAGTTGCTCAATAAATATTTTACGCAGAATCTGAAAAAATAATGCGGTGTCTTTTCACTTTTTACAAGATCGGAAGACAACTGTCCCCGCAAAATCTGCTTTTGATTCTTTCTCATCCACTGCAGTACCAGGCTGTTAAATGACTGTACCAGGAACGTTCCCTTATAATCTTCCATCGTCTTTGCCAGACAACGGCAGATTTCCATATCTTCTGTCAGCAGCTTTACCTCGATCAGGATCGGAACTTTCCCCTGCACAAGATGCAGAACATCCTCAAGCAGCGGAATTGGCTCTGCAGTCTCAAGAAGCCGGAGGTTTTTCAGCTCCTCCCATGTCTTCTCCTCTATTGTTCCGGAGACTTTGCACATCCGCTTCAGAGAATCATCATGGAATACTGCTATCTTCTTATCTTTTGTCAGATGTACATCCAACTCAATTCCTTTGTTTGCCCGTATTGCTTCCCGAAAAGCCGCCATCGAATTTTCCGGAATTCCGATCTTTTTATCATGCAGCCCTCTATGCGCCCACTGTGTTCCTCTGAATTTCCAGATCTCCCGTTTTCTTCCCATTCCCGGGAAAATCATATAAAAATACGCGCCAATTACGATCAGGATACATCCTGTCAGATATCTCCACATATTCCTCGCACCCCTTTATGATGTAATCACCCGCACCTGCTGCGGCAGTACATGCATCCGGATTTCTTTTTTCAAAAATACTGCCTCTCCGTCCGTGTGCACCGCTCTTGCCTGAGAAAACCGGATTTTTACTTCTTCGCACCGGAAAATGGAAATGCCTTTATGTCCTACATGTTTTCCCTGAAATGCCAGAAGCAGTGTTCTGATCACCTGCCATCTTTTCAGACCGGATACTACGATCACATCCAGTTTTCTGTCTCCCGGATCCGCCTCCGGACAGAATTTAAATCCACCGCCTTCATACGGCTGATTCTGGACTGCCACAAAATAGGTATCTCGAAATACCTGCATCTCTCCTTTGTCCAACTCGATCTCCGCCCGCACGGTATCATCTTTGATCAATCTGTCGATTGCAATTCCTGCATAGGTCAGCTTTCCAAGTCTGATCTTATTCAGCGCCGCCTTCAACTTTGAAACACTTGCCTGATGACAAATGATCGCATCAAATCCGATTCCCGCACTGACTGCAAACCGTCTGCTCTTCTCTCCATAATCTACGACACCAATATCCATCTTCTGTATTGCCTGCGGATGCAGAACAAGATAAAGTGCTTTGACGGGATCTTTTGGAATCTTCATTCCTCTTGCAAAATCATTACTGGATCCAGTCGGAATATATCCCAGGATCACATTTTCAAAATTTTGTATTCCGTTTAACACTTCATTTACCGTTCCGTCTCCACCCAGAACGACCAGAGTCTTTTCCTCCTGGTCAGCCGTAAGCATCGCTGCGATCGCTGTCGCATTTTTTCTTCGTTCCGTCAGATAAATCTCATATTTTATCTGACTCTTTTCCAATTCTTTTTGTACCTCTTCCCAGATTGCCCGTCCTCTTTGGGAGCGGGAATTTGGATTTATAATAAAACAACATCTCATTCCAGAAACCTCCGGATCTAATCTAATGTACTGTCCAGATATTTTCCGAGCGAACGTGCCATATTTCCCTCAAAATCTGCTTCTCCATTTCGCAGACACCATTCAAACACATTTCCGATCACGATCATACGAATGTCCGTGGTAAATGCCTCGATTTCCACGTTCATCTGAATCCTTCCTTCTTTTATGGCTTTTTCCACATAGTTCTGTACCGTCACGATCGGATACGGACGCTCCGTCCGGCTGACCGGATTGAGCGCCTGATTCTTCGTATCATAGTATCCTGCCATAAACTCAACACCCAGTTCCTTGCAATAAGAAACATAATTTAAATATACCTGGATGATCGTTCTTTTTGCATCCTCTGCATTTTCCGGCAGATCCAGAAGATCCGGATTGATGCTCGGCTGATCTTCGATATAATAAGACAAAAGATCATCCTTTGTTTTGAAATGGTGATAAAAGCTGCCGTTGGACACACCGGCCTCTTCACATATATTTTTAATTGATAATGTCTCATATCCACTGCGCTGCAGAATCCGCTTTGCCGCCTTGAAAATCTTTTCCTTTGTTTCCATGGACTTTTTCTGCTGCTTGGATAATCCTGTTGTTTCTTCCATGATAATCACTCCTTATTTGCACCCAAGTATATCACAAATCGAAAAGTCATTCAAGAAAACAGAGCATGCTCTAATCTATTTTTGTTTCCACACACAATATGCCTCAAACGCAGATGGAATCGAATACGTTTCCTTTAATACTTCTTCTTTTGCAAAAATCATTTCCTTGCTGCAGTTTTTCTCCAACTCATCCACTCGGATCTCATACCCTTTCATGTGCCATTCCACATGACTGAAAATATGCTTCGCAACCGGAAGTTTTTTGATACGGATCGGAGAAAGGCCAATCGACTTGCTGTACTCGATCACTTCTTGTTGACTCAGCCAGCCTTCCAGATTCGGCAGTTCGTATAATCCCGCGAGAAGTCCTTTGTCCGGACGTTTCTGAATTGCCAGAGTATCACTGTCATGAAATACAAGTACCGTCCTCTTTTCGATTTTTCTTCCCTTTGCTTTTGTTTTGACCGGAAGCTCCATTGCGATTCCTTCTTTTCTGGCACGGCAGATCTCTGCTGCCGGACAGATCTCGCACTTTGGCTCTCCGTTTGGCACACATACGATCGCGCCAAGCTCGATCAATCCCTGATTAAAATCCCCCGGACAATCTTTTGGAATCACTTCCTCCAGTGCCGTCTCTATCTCCGTACGGACTTTGGCTTTCATAATATCTTCTCTGCTTGCCAGAATCCGGGACACCACACGCAGCACATTTCCATCTACCGCCGGTTTTGGAATCCCAAATGCAAAAGATCCAATGGCTCCCGCCGTATAATTTCCAATTCCTTTCAGTGCATGGATTTCTTCATATGATTCTGGAAACTGACCGCCATACTGCTCAACCATCTGGATCGCAGCTTTCTGCATATTGCGGACCCGATTGTAATATCCAAGCCCTTCCCACAGCTTCATCAGCCGGTCCTCTTTTGCATTGGCCAGATCCGTGATCGTCGGAAGTTCCTTTAAAAACCGGTCATAGTACGGCTTCACTGCTTCCACCCTCGTCTGCTGCAGCATAATCTCAGACACCCACACGCGGTACGGCGTCACATCATGCCTCCACGGCAGATCCCGCTTATTTTCACGATACCAGGCTACGATCGGATCTACGGTTTCCCACAAAATTGGGTTCTCTAATACAACCGGAACTTCTTCATCAATTTTGATCGAATCTTCTGTCACCTGACAGTCATACGCCAGAATCTTTACCCCTGCTGCTCTTGCTTTTTTCAGTACTTCACCAAATTCCGGCTGTGTATCCATATTCGGTGTAAAATAGCGGACGCCTTTCATCTGGATCACCAGAAATACATAAGCATCGTATCCTTCCTTTTTTGCACGGATCAGTTCTTCCATATGCTTTACTGCCCGCTCACTCGGCGCATCCGGAAAACGCACAACACCATCCTCTTCCAGGGTCACTCCCTTGACCTCGATAAACGCTTTCGTTTCTCCCGACTCCACATAAAAATCAAACCGGGAGTTACCGTATGTTGTCTCCGGGCGAACCGCCACCGGTTCAAGAAACAGATTGCCGGCACGCAGCCATTCTTCCACGACTTTGTTGGGGATCTGGGAATCCATATTGATCAGACGATCTCCTTTTCTCACCCCGATCAGATCCCATTTTGTCTTTCGCTCCGGGTTGTCACTCTCCTGCACAAAAATCTCTGCTTCGGGTACAAGAAGTTCCGCGCACCTGCCTGTATTCTTCACGTGGATCGTCTCTTGTTTTCCTGCAATCCTGGCATACGCAATAAAACGGTTCGGCCGTTCCAGAAATGTCGCCCGCTCTATTCTCTCATATTTCATAATCATCTTTCTCCTGTTTTGCCGGGCATCTCTCCCAGCCTGACTTTTTCAAGCTGCCTTGCGTCTTCCTTTGTCAGATAATCAAACAGATAATTTCTGTCATTTTCTGCTTTTCCAAGATGTTCTCTTCGAAGTTCCAAAAGCGCAAGCTCCACTTCCTCTTTCAATCCCAAAGCAGACATACGCGCTGCGCCGTGCCCCAGAATGATCACCTGTTCCAACGCATCTGATGTGGCAACTGTCACATGGTGATTTCTTCCGATCCTGCGAACTGTCTTTTCAATATACTGATCCGCAGTCTCGGCCTCTTTTGTATATACCACATGAATGTTGTGATATTTCATCACAGATCCCGGACCGCCTTCTACCTTGTAGGCATCAAAAACCAGGATCAATGTACATTTTTTATATCCCTGATAATTACACAGCACGTCCATCAGCTTGTCACGGGCGCTTTTCAAGTCTGACTTTGCCAGCTCTTTTAACTCTTCCCATGCAAAAATAATATTGTATCCATCTACAAGGAGATATTCTTCCTTTTTTTCTTCTTTGCGTGCTGTCCACTTATCATCCGCTGCCGGCTGTGCTTTTGCCCTTACCGTTACGGGTGTCCGGTTCTTTTTCACCGGATCCGGCGTTCTTGCATAAATCGCATCCAGCTCTTCCCTGGTCAGTTCGATCTGGGAAGACGTACTGCGCGTCTGCCGCACCACCGGGCGCTTCTTCTCTTCGGAAGCCTCATTGCTCTCCAGCGTGTTTTCCAGATGCATATACGCTTCCACTTCATCCCAGTTCACTACAAATCCGGCTCCATGCGCGCAGAACACCGAGCCTGTCGGATTTTCCAGATCTGCCTCAGGATCATATCCGATTTCTTCCACCATGCTCTCCTGATCCGGACATCGAGCCTGTCGGATTTTCCAGATCTGCCTCAGGATCATATCCGATTTCTTCCACGATAGGCTCCTGATCCGGACATTTTTCATAGCCTTTTAACCGACAGGACATCCGTCCTCTCCCTCCGGTATACGAAGTGAGCTCTGTCTGATATCCGCGCATCTGAGACACCGGGGCACACCCTTTTAAAATGGAGATTTCCCCGTCTGCGACAGGCGGCTCAAATGTCCCGCTTCTTTTCTGGATATCCATCATAGCCCGTCCCACGTGCTCTGGAAGGAGCTCCATCTCGAACCCATAATACGGCTCCAGAAGGACACTCTTTGCTTTTCTAAGCCCCTGACGCACTGCACGATAGGTCGCCTGTCTGAAATCTCCGCCTTCTGTATGTTTCTGATGAGCACGACCGGATACCAGTGTAATCTTCATATCTGTGACCGCCGATCCGGTCAGTACCCCTTTATGCTCTTTTTCTTCCAGATGAGTAAGAATCAGACGCTGCCAGTTACGGGCGAGAATATCTTCACTGCAGTCTGTAAAAAACTGCAAACCGCTCCCACGCTCTCCCGGCTCCAGTAAAAGATGTACCTCCGCATAATGACGCAGAGGTTCAAAATGTCCGACCCCTTCGACAGGATCCTCAATCGTCTCTTTATAGACCACTTTCCCTGTTCCAAATTCCACACGTACTTTAAACCGATCCCAGATAATGCTTTTCAGAATTTCGATCTGCACTTCTCCCATCAGCTGCGCATGGATCTCACCCAGCCGCTCTTCCCATACAATATGAAGTTCCGGCTCTTCCTCTTCCAGCTCTTTTAAATTAAGAAGCATCTTGTGTACATCACAATCCGGCGGCAGTTCGATCCGGTAATTCAGAACTGGTTCTAAAATCGGCATATCAGACTCCGACTCTGCACCCAGCCCCTGCCCCGGATACGTATCAGAAAGCCCGGTAACTGCACAGACTTCCCCTGCATGTACCTCTGAAAGCATCTCATATTTTGCACCGGAATAGCGGCGGATCTGATTGATCTTCTCCTCCGTATCCGTGATGATCTCCCTGACCTTTATACTTCCTCCTGTCACTTTTAAATATGTCAGTCTGTTTCCCTGCTCATCCCGTCCAATCTTGTATACTTTCGCACCAAATTTTGCGGGATACTGTCTCTCCTCGGTCAAACTCTCAAGCGCATCCAACAGTTCTTCCACACCTTCTGTGTGCAGTGCTGAGCCAAAATAACACGGAAATACCCGTCTCTGACTGATCAAATCTGCTACCTGCTCTCTCGGAAGTTCTCCGTTCTCCAGATACTGCTCCAGCAGCCCTTCATCACACATGGCTAGCTGCTCTGCTGCCTCTTCACTGCTTTCACTTCCAAACACTTTTTCAAAATCAATACAGTGATCTCCAAATCGCTTTTTCAATTCTGCCAGAACGCGTTCTCTGTCTGTTCCCGCCTGGTCCATCTTATTCACAAAAAGAAACACCGGGATCTTGTACTGTCCAAGAAGTCTCCACAGTGTCTCTGTATGTCCCTGTACTCCGTCTGCACCACTGATCACAAGCACTGCATAATCCAGAACCTGCAGTGTCCGCTCCATCTCCGCAGAGAAATCCACATGCCCCGGTGTATCCAGCAGAGTTATCCCCATATCCTTCCAGGAAAGCACTGCCTGTTTTGAAAAAATAGTGATTCCTCTGGAACGTTCCAGATCATAGGTATCCAGAAATGCGTCCTTATGATCCACCCGTCCCATTTTCCGGATACTTCCGCTTATATAGAGCATACTTTCCGACAATGTCGTCTTTCCTGCGTCTACATGAGCGAGGATGCCAAGACAGATATGTTTTTTTACTTTTTCAGACTCTTTTGAGCTCATGAAAACGCCTCCTCTTGTGATTACATTGATGTTGTATTATATCACAAAAGGAGGCGATAGTCGAGATACGTTCTCGTTTTCACTCTTCTATAAAATTTTTGACAAAAATTCTTTCAGTCTCGGATCCTTCGGATGCTCAAAGAACTCCTTCGGATTTCCTTCTTCTTTGATCTGCCCTTCATCCACAAACACAACTCTTGTGGCAACTTCTTTTGCAAATCCCATTTCGTGTGTTACCACAACCATAGTCATTCCGTCTCTTGCAAGCTGTTTCATTAGCTCCAGAACTTCTCCTACCATCTCCGGATCCAGCGCAGAAGTCGGCTCATCGAACAACATCACATCCGGATTCATTGCCAGAGACCGCACGATCGCAATACGCTGTTTCTGTCCACCGGAAAGCTGATCCGGATATGCATCTGCCTTGTCTGCAAGTCCAACCCTCTGCAGCAGTTCTTTTGCTTTTTTCTCTGCCTCTTCTTTCGACATCTTTTTCAATGTCACAGGTGCAAGCATGATATTTTCCAGGATCGTCTTATGTGGAAACAGATGGAAATGCTGGAACACCATTCCGATCTTCTGACGATGAACATCAATATCTGTCTTTGGGTCTGTAATATCCGTCCCTTCAAATAAAACAGTTCCTCCTGTTGGAACCTCCAACAGATTCAGAGACCGCAAAAATGTAGATTTTCCTGATCCAGACGGTCCGATCACAACAACGACCTCTCCTTTTTTGATCTCTGTAGAAATCCCACGCAGTACTTCCAACTTTCCAAATGCCTTTTTCAGATCCTGAACCTGGATCAATACTTCGTTCTTATCGTTCATTTGTGCGCAGTCTCCTTTCCAGTTTGTTCATAAAGAATGTAAGCAGCATCACCAGTGCCAGATAGATCACTGCCGCTGTGATTAATGGAATAAATGCCTCAAATGTACGGCTCTGAATTACCATTGCCGCCTTTGTCAGATCCTGTTCTCCAATATATCCGATGATCGCAGTCTCTTTGATCAGCACGATCATCTCATTGACCAACGCCGGGAGTACATTTTTAAATGCCTGCGGCATAATGATCAGACGCATCGTCTGTCCATAGCTGAGCCCAAGACTTCTTCCAGCCTCTGTCTGTCCTTCCGGAATCGCCATAATACCGGACCGCACGATCTCAGCTACATAGGCTCCGGAGTTGATACCAAATGCCAGCCCTCCGATAACGATGGAATTCAGGGAAGAAGCCCCGAACACAACGAGATACATGAACAATACCTGGATCATGCTCGGTGTTCCCCTGATAATGGTCAGATACACTTTACAGATTGCATTTAAAATTTTGAATTTTCCGGTCTTATCATGCAGAGAACGAATGATCGCCACAGTAAAACCAATGATCACACCTACTAAAAGTGCAAACAATGTTACAAGGATCGTAACTTTCAGACCGTTTACCAGCAAAAGCCACCGGTCATCTTCAATAAAGTTCTGATATAACTTTTCTGAAAAGCTCATGTTTTTACCTCTCTTGTATGTTTCTTTAACAGTTCAAAACAGGGCTGCCTGATTTTTGTCCCGCACCCCTGTTATTGTATCTCATTACCATTCTGTGATTATTTTCTTACGATCACTACCTGGCTTGCATTTGCATATGTGTCTGTGAAATCTGCATTTTTCTGACGCTCTGCATCCACTGTCATGCCGGCTGCACCGAAATCTGCCTTTCCTGCTGCAATGGATGGAAGAATAGAATCAAATTCCATATCCAGAATCTCCAGATCATATCCCATTTTATCACAGATCGCTCTGGAAAGATCCACATCGATTCCTACAATTCCGTCACCTTCATGATACTCGTATGGTTCAAATTCTGCATTCGTAGCCATAACAAGTGTTCCCTTGGAGTGATCCACATCTGCCGGAGATTCATACTGATATTTTCCGGTGTCATCTCCAATATAGTTTCCGATGATCTTATCAACTGTACCGTCTTCTTTCAGTTCTTCAAGCGCTTTGTTCATCTCATCCAGCAATTCCGTGTTTCCTTTTTTCACACACATTGCATATTCTTCTGTTTCAAAAACGCCGTCGATAATCTTCAGATCCTGATTCTTTTCTCCAAATTTTGCTGCCGGCTCAGAATCGATTACGACACAGTCGATCTTTCCGTTTTTCAGCGCCTGTATTGCAGTTGATCCTTTCGGATAACGCTTCATCTGAGAGTCTTTCTCTACCTGATCGGAGCTTAAGATATCTCCTGTCGTTCCCTGCTGAACACCGATCGTCAGTGTCTTAAGATCTTCCGGTTTCTCAACATTCACTTCTTTTTTCTCTGAAGAACCACATCCTGCAAGCGAAACCATACATGCCGCTGCCAGAACGATTCCTGTCAACTTTTTCATTTTCATCTTTCATTCCTCCCAAAACAAAATACACATAGTCTGTATAATCATTCATTTTATACATATATGATACCATGTTTTTACGAAATTGCAAGACTAATTATGCATAAATTATCATTTTTATACGTATATTTTTTGTATATAATTCATTTTTATGCAAGCAGTGCATGAATCCCGAAATACAGGAACACAATAATTCCAAGTACGATACGATAATATCCAAATGCCTTAAAATCATGATTCTGAATGTATTTTAATAAAAACTTGATCGCCAGAATGGACACAACAAATGAAACAACACATCCAAGCAGAAGAAGCCCAAGCTCAGTCCCTGTAAAGTCAAATCCAAAGTGACGAAGTTTTACAAGGCTGGCACCTGCCATTGCCGGAATCGCCAGAAAGAATGTAAAATCCGCTGCTGCAGTTCTTGACACGCCCAGTGCCAGTGCTCCGATGATCGTTGCTCCTGAACGGGAAGTTCCCGGAATCATAGCAAGCATCTGGAATACTCCGATCCAGATCAGGACCGGAACTCCCATCTGGGAAATCTTGGTGATCTGAGGTTTCCTTCCTTTGTGTCTGTTCTCGATCACAATAAACAGAACACCGACTACGATCAGCATCGTAGCAACTACATAAGAATTATTAAATTTTTCTTCAATAAAATCATTAAACAGGATTCCTACCACTCCTGCCGGTATGGAAGCGATCACTACTTTCACCCAGAGCTGCAGCGTCATTTTTTTCTGCTTTTCTGTCTTTTTCGGTGAAAACGGATTCAGCCGGTGAAAATAAATCACAACAACTGCCATGATCGCACCAAGCTGGATCACCACGTTAAACATATCCAGATACGACTGGCTGAAATTCAGCTTCACAAATTCTTCTACCAGGATCAAATGTCCTGTACTGCTGATCGGGAGCCATTCTGTAATTCCTTCCACAATCCCCAGTATGATTACTTTTAATGCTTCTAACATATCTCTCCTCCTATCTCAAAGCAAACTTTTCGACTGCTTTTGCCACGCCTTCTTCCTCATTCGTATCCGTCACATAATCTGCTACCGCTTTTACACTTTCCTCTGCATTGCCCATGGCAACTCCAAATCCCACGGCCTTTAACATTTCAAGATCATTGTCCCCGTCTCCGCATGCCATAATCTCATCTCTGTCAATTCCAAGTCTGTGCCCAAGCTCAATCATTCCAATTCCCTTATCGATTCCCTGAGCATTAATCTCAATGTTATTTCCAAGCGATCCCGTCAATACCAGCCCCGGAATCTCTTCCAGCTCTTTTCTGGCACGCTCTATATCCTGCATATCCGCAAACATAAGCTGCAGTTTGTCTGCATCGCGCTCTGCTTCGCCATACCATTTTACAATAGACGGAACTACAGTCCTGGTAGACCTTACATACTCCCACATATGCGGATTCTTGTGATAACGCCAAATTTCCTGTAGCTGATTTTCCTGCGCATATACCTCCCGGTCAAAGTACGCCTCTTGTAATGTATCATACTTTTCTGTGATTTCCAACGCTTTCTTTCCTTTTTCATAAGGAACCGGATGCGAAAGAATCGTTTTTTCATGGATCAAATCGTAGATTCTCGCCCCATTGGTCGTCAGCGCATACTGCATTCCCTGTATCGCTCTTACCTGTCCTGGAATACCGGTAAGCGGCCGCCCGGTCGCTACCAGCACAATGATCCCCTGCGCGATGGCCTCCTCCAGTACACTCTTTGTATGATCAGTTACCTCTTTTTTTGAATTGAGCAAAGTCCCGTCCAAATCCAGTCCTATCATTTTTATCTTTTTCATGAAGCCTACTCCTCATCTTTCTGTTACTGCTCACAGTAACCTCTTTCTTAAAGTTTTGTAACTTATTTTATCAAAATTTGCGTTATTTCGCAATTTATAGTATAATAGCGAAACAGACTTTTTTATAGAAAGGAATTAAAGTTATGAAATCAGGCTTAAAACGCAGGCTGCAAACAGGTACTGCACTTATTTGCTCCCTCGCAATGGCTTTTTCTGTTCTCCCTGTTTCCGCAGAGGAAAGCACCCAAAGCCTCGAAAGCAAAACTTCTGATCTGGCAGGCCAGCTGGCCGGTATCAATCAGGAACTTGTCGCCATCAGCGATCAGATATCTACGACTGAGATGCAGGTTGAGATTACGAATGGCGAGATTCAAAGGACAAAAGATTCCTTAGCCGACGCACAGGCAAAAGAAGCTCAACAGTATAATGACATGAAGACACGTATTAAGTATATGTACGAGACCGGAAGCGCATCACTTCTGGAAATGCTCTTTTCTGCAGAGGATATGACTGACTTTCTGAACAAAGCAGATTTTATCCAGAACATCAGCGACTATGACCGCAAGATGCTCACTGAACTGCAGGAGACGAAAAATCAAATCGCAGAAGAGGAAAAGACTCTTCAGGCACAGCAGGATTCTCTGGTCTCACTCCAGACAAGTCTGGATAAGAAGCAGTCTGATCTCGAAGCGAAAGCCGCTGCTACTTCTACTGATCTGGCTACATTTCAGGCACAGCTTGCAGCACTTAGAGCACAGGAAGCTGCAGAACTGGAAGCAAAAAGACAGCAGGAACTTCAGCAGCAACAGCAGCAGAAATCGGACAAGCCTTCATCCGGTGACGGTAACTCAACAGTGACTCCGACACCTCCGACTACACCGGATTCCGGCGGAGATATCATTCAGGGAGGAGGCTCTGATGCAACCCATGATGAGCTCACTACCTTTGCCGCTTTATTGGACTGCGAGGCCATACATGATTATAATTCCATGCTGGCTGTAGCGACCGTGATCATGAATCGTGTGGAAAGTCCGCTTTTCCCGAATTCAATTCACGGTGTCATCTATGCAACCGGACAGTTTGAACCGGTCTGGAGCGGAAGACTTGATTCTGTTCTGAATTCCGGTCCGTCCAGCCTGGCACTTCAGGTTGCCCAGGACGCAGTCAACGGAGCAAGACTTTCTTCTGTCATTGACTGCTACTTCTTCCTGTATGCAGGTGGTACCGATCGTCCGGGAGTCAATGTCGGCGGGAACCTTTTCTTCCAGAGCTGGTAGAAATTTATATGTACATAAAAAGAAGGCTGAAAATCGGTTTGTTAATACCGATCTTCAGCCTCTTTTCTATTGGTAATCCATAACATCAATCCATCTCATCAGGAAATCTTTCTCAAGCGCATTTTCCTTGGAAAGCTGTGCTGCTGCGACGATCGGAAGCCACTGCTGTACATACTGCATTGCTGTATCACTCTTCTTACAGAAAATCTTCAGGTACAGATCTGCTTTTTCCTGACTTTCCAGTGCAAACAAAAGATAGGTCATAGCTGCATCTGCACTTGCATTTCCCTGTGTCACATGAGCCCAGTCAATCACAGTCATCTTACCGTTCTTTCCAACGATCACGTTGCTCGGATTAAAATCTCCGTGACAGATCTTGTCATGCTTCGGCATACTTTCCAGTCGTGTCATCAGTTCATATCTTGTCGTCGCATCCAGGACTTTTAATCCATTGATCTGCCGGGCAAATTTATCTTTCATCTTGTTTAAAAGAGGTGCCTTTTTACTTGTAACACTCAGCTGCAGATCCACAAAATCATTCATATATTTTTCCAGATTTGTAGGATCGACCTTCATCATCTCTTCCATTGTCTTACCATCTTTGTACTCGATCACCAGAGCCCATTTTCCATCGATCTGTGTCACTTCTTTTACACTCGGGATATCCAGTCCTGCTTCTTCAACACGGGCAGTATTTAAAGCCTCATTCAGTACGTCTGACTTCGGATGCTCTTTTGCAAATACTTTTACAATTCCTTCTTCACATTTGTACACTTCTTTGTAAGAACGTTTTACGATTAAGTTTTTTTCTTCCAGTTTCATAAAAATTGCCTCCTGTCATACATTCTATCCCGCCCGGTAAATCCTTCCGGTGTGGTATCTGTTTTTCTTTTACTGACCTTATTATAGCTCCTGCTTTTTTGAAATGTAAGCCCCAAAAGTCAACTTTGTGCAATTTTTCACGATATTTTTCTATCGAATATAATTGTTAATTTCTTAACTTACAAACAATTTTCTTCTTTTATATTTTCACAAAAAGAGGACACTCCTCCCGTCATTTCTGGCGTTTGGAATGTCCTTCTCTCTTATTTTCCTTACCGGAAATTATTTTCCATAGTAGCATTTCAGGTAAAGTTCTTTGATCTCTTTCATCAGTGGGTATCTTGGGTTTGCTCCTGTACACTGGTCATTGAATGCCTGCTCTACCATGTCATCCAGTGTGTCAAGGAAGTATTTCTCATCGATACCATACTCTTTGATGGATTTCTTGATTCCGATCTGTTCTTTTAATACTTCCAGTTTTGCAAGGAAGTTCTCAAATACTTCTTTGTCATCTTTTCCTGTGCATCCTGCAAAACGTCCTAACTCAGCGTATCTTGCAAGTGCATGTGGATACTGATACTGAGAGAATGTTCCCATCTTAGTTGGAACCTCAGATGCATTGTATCTCATAACTTCTGTCAGAAGTACTGCGTTTGCAACACCGTGTGGCAGATGGTGGAATGCTCCCAGTTTATGAGCCATAGAGTGGTTCAATCCAAGGAATGCATTTGCGAATGCCATACCAGCCATACAAGAAGCGTTTGCCATCTCTTCACGTGCTTTCGGATCATTTGCTCCGTTCTCATATGCAGATGGAAGGTTTTCAAATACCATCTTCACTGCTTTCATAGCAAGACCATCTGTGTAGTCTGTAGCCATGATAGATACAAATGCTTCGATCGCATGTGTCATAACGTCGATACCTGATGCACTTGTCAGTCCTTTTGGCTGTGTCATCATGTTGTCAACATCAACGATTGCCATGTTCGGAAGTAACTGGTAATCAGCCAGCGGCCATTTTACACCTGTCTCTGCGTCTGTAATGATCGCAAATGGTGTTACCTCAGAACCTGTTCCTGAAGATGTCGGGATTGCTACGAAGTATGCTTTTTTACCCATCTCAGGGAATGTGTATACTCTCTTACGGATATCCATGAAGTCCATAGCCATATCTTCAAAGTTTGCATCCGGATATTCGTACATTACCCACATAATCTTAGCAGCGTCCATTGCAGATCCACCACCAAGAGCAATAATTGTATCAGGCTCGAAAGAACGCATCATGTCTGCACCTTTCTGTGCACACTGCAGTGTCGGGTCCGGAGCTACTTCATAGAAGCATGTGTGCTGGATTCCCATAGCATCCAGTTTCTCTTCGATTCCTTTTACATATCCGTTTTTGTACAGGAATGAGTCTGTTACGATGAATGCTTTTTTCTTGTGCATGATTGTTCCAAGTTCATCCAGTGCAACCGGCATGCTGCCTTTCTTGAAGTATACTTTTTCAGGTGTTCTGAACCAGAGCATGTTCTCTCTCCTCTCTGCAACTGTCTTCACGTTAATCAGGTGTTTTACTCCAACGTTTTCTGATACGGAGTTTCCGCCCCATGAACCACATCCCAGTGTAAGAGATGGAGCCAGTTTGAAGTTGTAAAGATCTCCGATACCACCCTGAGCTGCAGGAGTGTTGATCAGAACACGGCATGTCTTCATTGCTGCATAGTGTTTTTCAATCTTTTCTGTCTGTGCCGGATGAACGTACAGAGCAGATGTATGTCCATATCCACCGTCTGCTACAAGCTGTTCTGCTTTTGCAAGTGCTTCGTCAAATGTTTTTGCTTTATACATAGCAAGTACAGGAGATAATTTTTCGTGAGCAAATTCTTCTGAAATATCTACAGACTCTACTTCACCGATCAGGATTTTTGTATTCTCAGGAACATCTACACCTGCCATTTTTGCAATCTCATATGCAGATTTTCCAGGAATTTTGCTGTTTAATGCACCATTGATGATAATTGTCTTACGAACCTTATCAAGCTCAGCGCCTTTTTTCAGGAAGTAGCATCCACGATACTGGAATTCTTTCTTCACTTCTTCATAAATGCTATCCAGAACAGTAACTGACTGCTCAGAAGCACAGATCATACCATTGTCAAATGTTTTAGAATGGATGATAGAGTTTACTGCCATCTTGATATCTGCTGTATCATCAATGATAACAGGTGTATTTCCAGGTCCAACACCAAGTGCCGGTTTTCCTGAAGAATATGCAGCCTTCACCATTCCAGGACCACCTGTAGCCAGGATGATGTCAGAATCTCTCATAACCTGATTTGTCAGTTCCAGAGATGGAACATCGATCCATCCGATGATTCCTTCCGGTGCTCCGGCTTTTACTGCTGCTTCAAGAACTACTTTTGCAGCCTCGATCGTACATGCTTTTGCACTTGGATGTGGGCTGATGATAATTGCATTTCTTGTCTTTAAACAGATCAATGTTTTAAAGATTGCTGTAGATGTCGGGTTTGTTGTCGGAATAACTGCTGCAACAAGTCCGATCGGCTCAGCTACTTTCTTGATTCCGTATGCAGTGTCTTCTTCGATCACTCCACAAGTTTTTGTATCTTTATATGCATTATAGATATACTCTGCTGCATAATGATTTTTAATGATTTTATCTTCAAGGACACCTCTCTGTGTCTCTTCTACTGCCATTTTAGCAAGCGGGATACGCATCTTGTTAGCTGCCATTGCTGCTTCATAGAAAATCTTATCAACCTGCTCCTGAGAGAATTTTGCAAATTCTTTCTGAGCTTCGCGCATTGCTTTCATCTTCGCTTCCAGTGTTTCTACGCTGTCTACGATTGCAGGTACTCCCATCTCTTCTTTTTTCTTCGCCATTTCAATAATCCTCCTGTAATTGACTTGGTTTCTTAATTACAGGTATTAGTATACTTTCTTGTTAAATAATTGTCAATATAGCTTTTGACAAATATTTAACGTTATCTTTTTAACGTCAATTGGTACATTTGCACAAAAAATTAATTTTTTATCACCAATGGAAGATTACCGGTGTCCCTGGTTCGATCATATTGAAGAGCGCCCCCGCCTGATCTAACGGCATATTGATACAGCCATGAGACCCTGTTCCCGGAATCTGATACAATGTCCCGCCAAATGCAGTCTGCCAGGTCGCATCATGAAAACCGACTCCGCTTGACGTCACCTGCATCCAGTATTTTACCTTTGTTCTGTATGCCGGTTCTCCGGTATCTGGATTAATATCTCCGACCAGAACAGAATTTGGCTGCTTCCACATCAGGGAATACACTCCTTCCGGTGTAATCTTGGACGGAATCGGCTCTCCTGTCACAACATCCGTCTCCAGCACCACCTGTCCATTCTGAACATACCACATATGCTGTGCACTCATATCCACTTCTGCATACGTATTTCCCCAGTCCTGCCCGGAATGTGCTGCGGCAGTACCGCCCGCATAATATGCAGGCTCCCTTGTGACTACTTCCCCGTTTAAAATGCTGTTCTGCAGATTCACAAGCTCTGTATCCTCATCAATCGACCATCCATAAGTCCCGCCCGTCACAGTTGCGCTCTTTCCGGCCGGCGTTGTAAAGGTTCTGGTCGTTCCCTGTGTATCATACTTATCTCCAAAGGTAGTAAACCACTGCTTCATCGCCTCTGTATTGAGAGAAACCTTCATTTCTCCGTCTACCTGTAGCCACTGTGAGATCAGCGCTTTATCTACTACGACTGGTTCATTCATCGGATATGTGATACTTGCATTTACATATTTATTCATTGCATCACAGGCTTCCTGTACTTCCTTGGAATCCTCTACATATTTTGGTTTCGCATAGCACTTGGTTTCCACCATATCCAACTGTGGCTGAAACTCTGTGATATGAACTTTTACCTGCTCTGTAAGACGTTCTTTATCCACGGCATTTCCATATACTTCCGGTTTGATGACATACTGGTTTCCATCAAATTCCGGCTTTGCATTCTCTGCCGGTGTCTGCTCTGTCTGCAGACATGAAAGCTGTGAGATCCGCTGATTCAAGGATTCCTCATTATATGACACATTGACTGAAACCTTTCTGGAATTCTCCGTAAAGAAAGCTTTCGGCCAGGCGAATCCATTCTGATCCTTCAACAATTTTTCTGTTTCTGTCCCCGCTCTGTATTCCAGTCCAATCTCGCTTCCGCTGATCACATCCTGTCTTCCTTCATTTTCCAAAATTGTAAGCTTATAATCTTTTATATTTGTCTGGAGATACTTTTCTACATCACTTGCTGTCTTCCCCGAAAAGTTTTTACCGTTAATTTTCGTATTCACGAAAAAGTGACTCATGAAATACACAGAGATTGCAACATAGATCAAACAGATCACTGCAAGAACCCCTCCTATGATCCACAAAGCCTTTACTTTCCCGTCTTTTCCCGTCTTTCTTCTTTTTACTGCCTTTATTTTTTTCGCTTTTCCCATCCTAAATGTTCCCCTTTTACATTCTCTTATGTAATAATACCGTGATACAGTATCACCTATATATTAGACGAAAAAGATTACAAATGTGTTGCAAAAATCATTAAATTTTTTTTAATTTTAGATGAATCAAAAAAGCACTCGAAAACCATCTCTGATCTTCAAGTGCTTCTCTTTTGCTATTTTGATTACTGATTAAACTAACTCGATCAGTACTTCCATAGCTGCATCACCTTTACGCTGGCCAATCTTAACAATTCTTGTGTAACCACCGTTGCGGTCTGCATATTTTGGAGCGATTTCTGTGAATAATTTATCCACTAAATCAACTTTTTTCATATTTCTCTTGATGTTGTTCTTTGGAGCTTCTGTTGCTGTGTAAAGAACTTTCAGCATCTGTCTTCTTGCGTGAAGTCTGCTTGGCATATCTTTTTTGATTGTCTTTTCAACTTCTTCGTAAACAGTTACTTTTTTACCGTCAACAACTTCTTTCACTCTTCTGCCTTTGTCGTCTTTTTTAGCAACTTTAGCTTTTACAGTTACTTCTTCGAAGTTATCTTTTTCTTTTACAGCTAAAGCGATCAGTTTTTCAACTTCTTTACGGATCTCTTTTGCTTTTGCTTCTGTAGTAACGATTTTACCATTGTTCAGTAATGCTGTTACCTGGTTTCTGATCAAAGCTTTTCTCTGGCTGGATGTTCTGCCGAGTTTTCTATATTTTGCCATTTTTATGGTCCTCCATTAAATAAACATTTGGTTTTGCATCTTCGGGCTTATAAATCAAATGCTCCCGCCACGCTCTTCGGGCTTACTGACGGGATAATTTTCTTTATTCCTCTCCCTGATTTAACTCAAGGTTTAATTCTTTTAATTTTGCCAGCACTTCTTCCAGAGACTTACGTCCAAGGTTACGCACCTTCATCATGTCTTCCGGTGTCTTGTTTGTAAGTTCTTCTACTGTGTTGATGCCGGCTCTCTTCAGACAGTTGTATGAACGTACAGAAAGCTCTAATTCGTCAATGCTCATCTCCAGAACTTTCTCTTTCTCGTCATCCTCTTTTTCAATCATGACTTCAGCTGACTGAGCAACTTCAGAAAGGTCAATGAATAATTTCAGATGTTCACTGAGAACTTTTGCTGCAAGGCTGACTGCCTCATCCGGAAGCAGTGTTCCCTTTGTCCATACGTCTAATGTCAGTTTGTCATAATCTGTAACCTGTCCGACACGAGTATTCTGAACGGTCATATTGACACGTTCAACCGGTGTATAGATTGAATCGATCGGAATCACACCAATCGGCATATCCTCACTCTTGTTCTTGTCTGCGCTTACGTATCCTCTGCCTTTTGTAATGGTAAGTTCCATATACAATTTGCTGTCTTTACCGCCGCTCAATGTAGCGATAACCTGCTCCGGATTCATAATCTCAATATCAGAATCTGTCTGGATATCAGCACCTGTTACAATACCTTCTCCTTCAAACTCGATATATGCAGTCTTTACTTCGTCTGATTCTGATGTATTTTTGATTGCCAGGGACTTTAAGTTCATGATAATCTCTGTTACATCTTCTTTTACACCTGGGATGGAACTGAATTCGTGCAGAACTCCGTCAATCTTTACAGAACTGATGGCTGCTCCCGGAAGAGAAGAAAGCATGATTCTTCTCAGGGAGTTACCCAATGTGATTCCGTATCCTCTCTCCAGAGGTTCCACTACAAATTTTCCATATTTTTTATCTTCTGAAATTTCTGTAATTTCAATATTCGGCTTATTAAAATCAAACACTACACAGACCCTCCTTATGGGTTAATATATGTTGAGGGGGTACAATGTTAAATCTCCGGATTCTAAAACTTCTGCTACTCACTGAGAGATTATTTAGAATATAACTCGACGATTAACATCTCATCTACAGGAACATCGATTGCTTCTCTTGAAGGAAGCTCTTTTACTGTACCTTTCAGGTTCTCAGCATCAACTTCCAGCCAGTCAGGAATCATGTTTCCACCTGTTACTTCCAGAATATCTTTGTATCTCTGGCAGTCTTTGTGTTTTTCTTTGATTTCAATCACGTCACCAGCTTTTACAAGGTAAGATGGAATGTTTACCTGTTTTCCGTTTACTAAAACGTGTTTGTGGTCAACGATCTGTCTAGCTTCTTTTCTTGTTCTTGCGAATCCCATACGGAACATTACATTGTCCAGTCTGGATTCCAGAAGAATCATCAGGTTTTCACCTGTCATACCTTCCATCTGTTTTGCTTTTGCATAGTAGTTTCTGAAAGGTTTCTCTAATACACCATAGATGAATTTTGCTTTCTGTTTCTCACGTAACTGGAGACCGTACTCGCTCATTTTTCTATTAGCTCTTTTTAACTGTCTGTTAGATTTTTTGTTGATTCCTAAATAGATTGGGTCCATACCTAATGAACGGCATCTTTTAAGAACTGGAACTCTATTAACTGCCATGTTTATCCTCCTTAAAAATCAGCGGAACTGCAGTAATCCGCTATGCTCATTGCTCAAATTCTCTGTTAGCTCACCTGCAGCAAAAAACTGCCGCCAAGTCCTGAAATTAGACTCTTCTGCGTTTTGGTGGGCGGCATCCGTTGTGTGGTACCGGTGTTACGTCTTTGATACTTACTACATCAATACCGCAAGCCTGTAATGCACGGATTGCAGCTTCTCTTCCTGATCCTGGACCCTTTACGAAAACATCAACTGTTTTCAGACCATGTACTAATGCTGCCTTTGCTGCTGTTTCAGCTGCCATCTGAGCTGCATATGGAGTAGATTTTCTTGAACCTCTAAATCCCAGACCGCCTGCACTTGCCCATGAAAGTGCATTTCCCTGTGTATCTGTTAATGTTACGATTGTATTATTAAAAGATGACTGGATATGTGCTTGTCCTCGTTCAACGTTTTTCTTGACACGTTTCTTTGTCACTTTTTTTGTAACTTTCTTAGCCATTTAAACTAACCTACTTTCTTGAATTCTTGTATTCCCCACTTGACGGGGATATTACTTTATATTATTTTTTCTTGTTTGCTACAGTTCTCTTAGGACCTTTGCATGTTCTTGCATTAGTCTTTGTTTTCTGACCACGTACCGGAAGTCCTTTTCTGTGACGGATTCCACGGTAGCATCCGATTTCTTTAAGTCTCTTGATGTTTAACTGGATTTCTCTTCTGAGATCACCTTCTACAACCTGAGTCTCATCAATCACTTCACTGATTTTCTTAACGTCGTCCTGTGTCAAATCTCTAACACGTGTATCTGGATCTACTCCTGCATCTGCAAGGATACGGATAGCGGATGTTTTTCCGATTCCGTAAATATAAGTAAGTCCGATTTCTACACGTTTGTCTCTTGGTAAGTCTACACCTGCAATACGAGCCATGTGTCTTTCCTCCATTTTGAATCTAAATTTAATATTGTCTTTAACTGGGTGTGTCAGACTTTGCTGAATCACACCAGGTGCAAATATGATGCACCCTTTCCCGACACGCAAATCTTTTTACGCAAATGACCGTCGGGTATTAGAAGCAATATACACACACATACTGTCCTGCCGAATGCAGAAGAAAGAACCTGTATCCAAGTTCTCGTGTATGTGTCAAGACCACCAGCCTTCTTGTGAGGCAATCTGCCAAATGCGTAGCAGTGGTGTATCCTTACTGTATATTAAACAGCTCTACACACTTCCTGGTGTGTCGCGCTGTCAGCCGCCTAATTCATTTCACAAACCAGCAATTATCCCTGACGCTGTTTGTGCTTAGGATTCTCACAGATTACTCTGATGCTTCCTTTTCTTTTAATGATTTTGCATTTTTCACAAATTGGTTTTACTGATGATCTAACCTTCATGTCAAATCCTCCTTCCATCCTTTGCTAAAACCCTTACGTTTCCAACTGTTTTTGGACACACCTACCCAAAAACAGCCATTTGATATTATAGCACCCTATATCTAATAAAGTCAATACCTTTTTACTTATCTCTCCAAACAATTCTTCCTTTGCTCAGATCGTATGGAGACATCTCCAATGTCACCTTGTCACCTGGTAAAATCTTAATAAAATTCATACGCAGTTTTCCACTGATATGAGCCAGCACGATATGACCATTCTCCAGCTCTACTTTAAACATTGCGTTTGGCAGCTTTTCAACTACGACTCCTTCAATTTCGATTACGTCAGCTTTTGACATACTAAATCCTCCTGCGCTCTTGACGCTTCCACTCCTCATCCAATAGATTTGGAATACTTTCTTATTACATTTCTGATTGTTTCATCATCGGTCACTGAAGTACTGTGAAGCTTTTTGATCGGCTGCACATGCCTCAGGTTTTTCTTCTTTGCCCGGCAGACCGGACGAAGCTGCCCGTCTGCCAGATATACATATTCATCTTTGACACAAATTATGACATATATACAATTCTTATCATGCCCTGCTTTCGAACGCGCAAGCATTCCCGGTTCCAGCTGCATGAATTACTCTCCCAGAATCTGAACGATTGCTGCAAACACATCATTGATATCGATCGTTCCATCTACTTCTTTTAAGATTCCCGCTTTTGTATAATAGTCGATCAGTGGCTGTGTCTGCTCGTGATATACTCCAAGACGTTTCAGTACTGTTTCCGGTTTGTCATCATCTCTTAAGATCAGACTTCCACCGCATTTATCACAGACATCCTCTTTCTCTGTCGGTGCATATACAATATGGTATGTTGCTCCGCAGTCTACACATGCTCTGCGTCCGGACATTCTGTTTACAATATTTTCATCCGGAACTTCTACATTGATGGCATAATCCATCTTCTGTCCCATTGCAGACAGAGCTTTATCCAGTGCCTCTGCCTGTGGGATTGTTCTCGGGAAACCATCCAGCACATATCCTTTGGAACAGTCTTCCTGATTTACCCTGTCTACCACGAGGTCAACTACCAGTTCATCCGGTACAAGAAGTCCCTGATCCATATATGTTTTTGCTTTCTGTCCAAGCTCTGTTCCGTTTTTAATATTGGCTCTGAAAATATCACCTGTAGAAATATGAGGAATATCATATTTCTCTGCAATTTTCTTAGCCTGTGTTCCTTTTCCTGCTCCAGGAGCACCCAACATAATAATCTTCATAACAGTATCCCTCCATATAGCACTTTAACCCGCCGTATTCCGTCCCAAAAAGGGACAGCATACAACGAGCTAAATTGTCTCATTTCATATCCAAGAACCCTTTTACTTTGATGAGCCCTTGCTGCTCAGGAAACCTGAGTAGTTGCGGACAAGCATCTGCGACTCGATCTTCTTGATCGTCTCAAGTACAACACCTACGATAATGATCAGTGAAGTTCCTCCAAAAGAAACATTCGCACCAAATACACCGTTAAAGAAGAACGGAACTACCTGAACAATCACAAGTCCGCATGCACCAATGAATACGATACGATTCAAAATTGTCTGCAGATATTCGACTGTTGGTTTTCCAGGACGAATTCCCGGAATAAATCCGCCGCTTTTTTTCATGTTGTTTGCAATTTCCAGTGGATTAAATGTAATCGATGTATAGAAATATGCAAAAAAGATTGTCAGCGCAATGTAAATGATCAGTCCTATTGAATATACTAAATTATCAGGATCACACCAGTTATTGGAATTCATTGTCCGAAGAATCTGACTTCCCCATCCGTTTCCGTCACCCTTGCCTAAGAACTGGGCAATTACAATCGGGAACTGCATCAGTGAAGATGCAAAGATAACCGGAATAACACCTGAAGTATTTACTTTTAACGGAATATGTGTAGCCTTGCCACCATATGTCCTTCTTCCCTGTACTTTCTGGGAATACTGTACTGCAATCCTTCTCTCACCATCCTGCAGAATGATAACAAATAACACAACTGCCAACAGAATTGCAAGAATAATGATTGCTGCCATAGCACCCTTTGCCAGAGTTTTTCCTTTAATAAACTGTGTATAAAGCGTCACAAAATCATTCGGTACACGGGAAAGAATATTGATCAACAGTACGATAGAAATACCATTTCCCACACCTTTTTCTGTGATACGCTCACCGATCCACATCAAAAATGCAGAACCGGCTGTCAATGTACACACAACAATCGCTACATTTACAAAGTTAAATTCTTCCAGGAGTCCCTGACGACCAAAACCGATAGACATTGCAATGGATTCGATCAGTGCAAGAGCAACTGTCACATAACGTGTAATTGCCGCAATTTTCTTTCTTCCCTCAGCACCTTCTTTCTGCATTTCCTCAAGTTTTGGAATTGCAATTGTCAAAAGCTGCATAATGATGGAAGATGTAATGTATGGTGTGATGCTCAGTGCGAAGACTGACATCCTTGTGAACGAACCACCGGTAAATGCATCAAAAAAGCTGTATGCACCGTTATTCTGGCTCGCCAGTAAATTCTGAATGTAAGTCGGGTCAACTCCCGGAGTCGGGAGCTGAGAACCAAATCTTACAACGATCAGCATTAAAAATGTATAGAAAAGCCGTTTTCTAATGTCTTCTATTTGAAATGCTTTTCGCACAGTCTTGAGCATTAGATCACCTCTGCTTTTCCACCAAGGGCCTCAATCTTTTCAACAGCACCTGCACTGAATGCATTTGCCTGAACAGTGAGTTTCTTAGTTAACTCTCCGTTTCCAAGAATTTTAACACCATCTCTAGGATTTGTTACAAGACCGCACTCGATCATTGTTTCTACTGAAACTGTTGCGCCATCTTCAAATCTTTCTAATGCACTTACATTGATACCAACGATTTCTTTAGAGTTTCTGCATTTGAATCCTCTCTTTGGTATTCTTCTGTATAAAGGCATCTGACCACCTTCAAAGCCTGGTCTTGTTGCTCCGGAACGAGCTTTCTGACCTTTGTGACCTTTACCAGCTGTCTTACCATTTCCAGAACCGTGTCCACGGCCTCTTCTGAAATTATCGCTGTGCTTAGAACCGTCTGCCGGTCTTAAGTTAGATAAGTCCATGATATTACCTCCTTATCGTCTGAAATTAAGCTTCTTCTTCAACTTTTACTAAATGTCTAACCTGCTGTACCATACCTCTGGTAGCTGCATTATCTGGTAATACGACTGTTTTGTTCACTACCATACCTCTGGTAGCTGCATTATCTGGTAATACGACTGTTTTGTTCACTTTTTTTAATCCAAGTGCCTCAACAGTTTTTTTATGCTTTGGTACGGCACCGATTGTAGACTTTACTAATGTAACTTTTAAATTTGCCATTTTCATTTACCTCCTAGCCTACGATCTCTTCTACTGATTTGCCGCGAAGTTTTGCTACTTCTTCCGGAGTCTTAACGTTTTTCAGACCTGCGATTGTTGCAAGTACGACATTCTGTTTGTTGTTAGATCCCAGAGATTTTGTACGGATGTTCTTGATTCCTGCCATCTCGATTACCGCACGAGCCGGACCACCGGCGATAACTCCAGTACCTTCCGGAGCTTTTTTCAGCAGTACGGAAGCGCTGCCGAATTTTCCGATCACATCATGTGTAATGCTCTCGTTTTCATCTAATGCAACTTTAATCAGATTTTTAGCTGCATCTTCTTTTCCTTTACGGATAGCTTCTGGAATTTCAGTAGCCTTTCCTAAACCTGCACCAACATGGCCTTTTCCATCGCCAACAACTACTAAAGCTGTGAATCTGAAGTTACGACCACCTTTAACAACTTTGGTAACACGTTTGATTGATACCACTTTTTCTGTTAATTCTAAATTACTAGCATCAATGCGTTCCTGTCTCATCTGTGTTCTCCCTTCCTTAGAAATTCAGTCCAGCTTCTCTAGCTGCATCTGCTAACGCTTTAACTTTTCCCTGATAGATGAATCCGCCTCTGTCGAATACAACATCAGTGATTCCTTTTGCTTTTGCTTTTTCAGCAATTACTTTTCCTAAGTATGCTGCTGCTTCAACGTTGTTGGTTTTTTCTAATTCTGCTTTTACATCTTTTTCAAGTGTAGACGCTGCAACCAGAGTGTTTCCAACTGTATCATCGATAATCTGAGCATACATATGATTATTACTTCTAAACACAGCCAAACGTGGTCTTTCAGCAGTACCGCTGAAACGGTTACGTAATTTCATGTGTTTTTTTCTACGAACTTCGCTTCTTGATTTCTTACTAACCATTTTCACACTCTCCTTAATTATTTCTTACCAGTCTTACCAACTTTGCGTCTGATAACTTCATCAGCATATTTAATACCTTTACCTTTGTATGGTTCCGGTCTTCTCTTATCTCTGATTTCAGCTGC
>OOBX01000385.1_pt1 | contig 29771 bp, 30 predicted proteins | sample 1671021 | NCBI WGS metagenome assembly OOBX01 (sample SAMN06348114, study PRJEB24527) | human gut metagenome | biome: human gut; feature: ankylosing spondylitis patient; material: feces | host: Homo sapiens | place: China | collected 2015-10 | reverse complement strand
TGCCACCTCATCTCTCGGGCCCCTCGATATGCCGCGGGCCGCGCTCCCGGCCGAGGCCCTGGCTGTGGGCCCTCGACGCCTCGCGCGCCCGCTCGGCGCGCTTCGCCAGCCGCTCGGGCGCCTGGCGCCTCTCGGCTATCTCGGAGAGCCGCTCCCTTGCGCGATCGGCGGCCTTGCCCGTCTCTTGCTCCAGCTGGCGGAAGGCCTCGTCGACCTCGGGGGCGTCCTCCACCTTGAAGAGCAGCCAGTCGCGGCCCTCGCCTGGGATGATGTGGTGCTCGACCGACGCGGCGCGCAGCTTGTCGGAGACGACCTCCTTGATCGTCGCGTACTCGGGAAGCCCCGAGAGCTCCTCGAGGCTGAGCTTCGCGTAGGTCGGCACGCCGTCGGCCGCGATGGCCTCGGCGCGCCCGCCGGCGATGGTCCCGCGGATTCCCGCGAGGCGCTCGGAGAGCTCCCTCGCGCTGCGCGCCATTGCCTCGGCGCCGGCCTCCTGGCCGATCATCAGCATCCAGTCGAGCAGCTTGCCGCCCGCCTCGTCCCCGTAGTCGCTCGCCATCCCGCGCCTCCCTTCCAGTCGAGATGAAAAGGGGCGCCTTCGCGCCCCGGCCGTCCCTATTCGGCCCCGACGGCCCTCTCGCGCGCCATAGGGGCGCGGGCTTCCTGCCCGGCGTGCGCGCGGCTCGCCTCGCGGGCGGACGCGGCGCGCTGCGCCAGCGGCTCGGGAGCCTTCTCGTGCAGATGGGCCCACTCGCCGCTGCGGCACTGCTCCGGCGTCGCCTCGCACATGTCGCGCATGGCGCGCTCGAACCGCTCGGGCTCCTGGGCGATGGCGCCGAAGCTCCAGCTCTCGAAGCCGGTCCACGCGTCGCCGTCGCGCTTGAGCGTCCACCACTCGTCGCCGCCGTTCACCTGCTGGATGAACGCGAGGTCGCGGTAGCAGAACCCCTGGCGTATGGCCCAGTTGCCCGAGCCGAGCGCCTCGCGGAGCCTGTCGACGCTCTCCGTGCGGGAGAACTCGTAGGGGTACTCCTCGAGGAACGGGTCGTCCTGCCAGTCGAAGCCGCCGACCTTGAGCCAGCCGTTCTCCTGGCACTTCTCCACGAGCTCTTCGTGCTCGCGGCCGGTTATCCTCTCGAAGCCGTCCATGGGCCCTCCGCCTTTCGTTTGTTGCTTGGCGGGCGGCGTCCTCGCGATGGGGGCACGGTGCGAGTCGGAGCAGGCGTGCGTGCTGGCGCGTCGGCGCCGCCCAAGACGTGTATAGCGATTTCGATTGTGGGAAAGGGCGAGACCGCCCGCGACGGGTCGAGCTGGGTCGAGCCGTCCGCGCCTCCACGGGAAGCGCACAAGCTAGCCTCGGCGGCGCCTGTCCCTTCCGCCCAGGTAGACGGACCTGCAGGTCTGGGAGATCCTGCTCGCGATCGCCTCTGCCGTTACGCGCTCGCCGCGCCTTGCGAGCCTGTCCGCCAGCGCGCCCGGCGCGTAGTTCGACGTGACGATGGTCGGGCGCATGTCCTCGTAGCGCGTGTCGAGCACGCTGAACACGGTGCCGACGGACCATTCCGTCGCGTCCTCCTTGCCGAGGTCGTCGAGCACGAGGACATCGCACTTGGCGTACCGCGCGACGGCGGCCTCGGTGCCGCCCTCGTCGAACGTGGTCTTCACGTGCTCGAGCATGCCCTTGGCGGTCGTGAAGGCGACGTCGTAGCCGGCCTCGGCGAACAGCCTGGCCATGGCGGAGGCGGCGTGCGTCTTGCCGGCGCCGACGCCCCCGTGTATGTAGAGCCCGGCGCCCCCGTTGCCCGCGAACGAGGCGATGTACTCGGCGAACTCGGGGCGGTCGGCCTCGGCGGCCCAGTAACGCCTGGGGATGCCCGCGCGCGAGAGCGTCTTCTCCCGGCGGGCGGCCTCCTCCTTGGCGGCGAGGGCCGCGCGCCTTCGCGCCTCGGCCTCCCGCTCGCGGGTTGCGCCCTCGCACGGGCAGGGGATGGCGGAGACCCAGGCGACCCTGCCCGCCAGCGCCGCGCCGAGCGGATCGAGGGCGGCGCCGCAGTGCGGGCACGCCCTCGGCTCCGGCTCGTCGAAGGAGAGCCCGGTGGCCCGGGCCTGCTCCAGGGTGATGAGTCCCGCTCGGTCCATCGGGCGCCCCTTCCTTATCTTCTGAAGTCCTTGTTATCCCTTTTGCTTATTGGGTGGCATATCGTCAGGGGTTTCCCTGTCATATCGTCAGGGGTCCGGGCTGCGAACCCTGACGGTTCGTCATCCTTGTTCGTGGTGAACCCTGTCATTTCGTCACCCTTTCGCACCTGGAACCCTGACGAATCGTCAGGGGTTGCCAGCGCTCCGGGCGGCAGCCTCTCGCGCACGATGCGGTACCGCTTGGTGGCGTGCCCGCGCGCCGGGGCGTGCACGCCGCACTCCTCGATGAGGCCCCGGTCGAGCAGGTCGCGGATGGCGCGGTGGACGCTGCGCTCCTGCACGTTGAGGAATCGGGCCAGGCCGCCCTTGCTCTCGAAGTAGCCGCACCCGGCGTCGCAGAAGCCGAAGATTCGCGCGTAGACGAGCAGGGGAAGGCCGGAGAGGCCCAGGTCCGCCATCATGAAGTGCCGTACCGTCGTGAACTCGCGCGGGGAGGGGCCGTCGCGCCCCTTCGGGCCTGTGGCCGCCATCGGCGCTAGCCCCTTCTGGGCGAGCCGACGATGCTGTTCCGCTCGACCCATGCGACGAGCTCGTCGTGCAGCACGATGCCGTCGCGCGTCTTGCCGCCGATGTAGCGGATCGGGAACGGGTCATCGGGGTCCTTGGCGAGCCGGTACATTGCGTCGCGGCTTATGCGCAGCATCGCGCACGCTTCGTCGGCGCCGAATATCGCGTTGGTCGATGCGATGAGCCTCACCTGGCTCCTGCTAGTGCTCTTGGTCATGGTCGTCCTCGAGCTCCTTTCGTCTCGAGGCTCCCTCGCGTGCCCGGCCGCGGGCGGCTCCCGGGGCGGTCGCCGCCGTCATTTCCTGCCGCTCCTCGACTCGATGTAGGCGTCCACTGACGCCCTCGAAACCAGGAGCTTCCTTCCGAGCCTGTACGAGTCGATCTCTCCCGACCAGATGAGGTCGTACGCTTTGCTCCGGCTCGCCCCCATGTACTCCTGCATCTCGATCACCGTCATCCACTCGTCGCGGCCCCGGTTGCTCTCGGGTGCCGCGCATTTCGTAGCGTGCGCCATGGTTCCTCCAATCTTTCCGCGCCATGCGTCTGCGCGGTCCCGCGTGCGTTTTCGTCTGCGCGACGATTGAACCGCCTGATTGCGGTTGGCGCGCACGACGGGAGCGGAGACGGGTCGAGGTGGGTCGAGCTGGTCGTGCCTTCACGAAACGGCCATGAGCCGCGCGCCTTAGCTGGCAGCCAAGTCCCTGAAAAGTAAAAAGGCGCCCATGCGGGCGCCTGCCTAGGAGCGATGTTCGTTCGGTTGTGGTTGGAATGCTTCTCTTCCGCGGTGCTGTCGTCCGGGGTCCGGCATCTGTCGTTCGCCTCTTCTGTCGTGTTTGATGTTGTGTGTTCTGCGAGCGACCTTGCACAAGTTTTTCAACCCGTTGCCCCAGGTGCACCCGGGTAAATGGTACCCATCCGTTGGGACATGGCCTAACTAGGAAGATGATTATGCTGCGAGGGGATGGACGAGCGGCGCGGCTTGAGCAGCACCCATACGCGTTTCTATGGCCTGACTAGCCATAAATTGTGACGAGCTCGCGTTACCGCAACATACATCTTTGCTCTTGCGCCGGGCCTAAGATCCGTCTCTCTATTATCGAGCCACATGGACATGGGTTTGGTTAGCCAAACTGCGACATTGTCGAATTCGGAGCCCTTCGAAGCACCCATTGTCATTGTCGAGCAATTGCTATAGGGCAATGATTTCGCTTGCCAGGTCAAGTGCATCGCCTCAAGGAAGTCTACCGGTGGCTTAGCGCGCTCTCCTTTTAACAGGGTGTGGAGATGGGCTTCCTCGTCGGGTACAGCGCAGGTCAGTGCTGGCAGGTTGGGAAATAAGGCGTTGGCAAGTGCGACAACGTCTGGTCTGCAGCGGTGGCAGACGGAAAGGCTATTGGTGTCGATCTCGCACAGTTGGCGACGCTGGGCGTAATCGAAGAACGTCTCTTCCGAATATGGCCCCTCTTTCGAAGTCGTGTAGGTTCTTTGCCTCGGGTCGCCAACGACTATGACGGAAGCGGAGGTATGCATCAGGCTGCTGATGTAGTCATAATCGTACGAAGACAAATCCTGGGCCTCATCGATAAGGATGATGTCGAACATGTCGCTGATGCGATTGACGGCATCGCCGCCAACCTGCTCGTTGCATTTGCAGGCAAGGTCGGCGAGGCGCGAGCTGAATACGTCTCCTTGTTTGTTTGCAAGATAGTAAGCAGGAGTGCCCCTGGTCACTCCTTTGCGTTGGGGGACCTTTCCCTCAATAAAGCTAATGCCTCGCGGCAAGATGCCGGGAAGAGGGTAAGGGAAGGGCCTGACTCCGTGTGCGAGAAGAAAGCTATACCAGGTCATGACAGTGATATTGCCGGGAACAGCACCGCGCATCGCCTTCACTCGACTTGCGAAGTGAATAGCTGCGGCTTCCGTATACGTGAGGTAAAGAACATTCTTCTCGTGGGGAACGTTCAGCGCCTGGTTGAGGAGATAGGTTGTCTTCCCAGTTCCTGCGCCGGCCATAATGCACTTCTGAGTTGCCACTAGTTTTCGCCTATCCACTCGATGGCTCTTGTAATGTAGCTGGGGAATACGATCGGGGTCTCTGAATCGAAGATAGAGAGGGCTGTGTCCGTCTTGTTTGTTTCCATGTAGTGGATCAGGCTATGGTCGCTCTCGTCCTTCCTTCCCAATAGCGAGCAGAGCGCTTCTCGCCCGGCACTTCTTACCAACGTGGCCTCCAAAGTATCCAAGCGAAGCGTAGGATAGTCGTCGTGCGGCTCGTCATGCGCTTCGCTGTCAAAGAACGCCTGTATGTTCTCCAATGGTAAATAGGGTTCGAACTTTTTCGCTACCTTTTCCGGATTGCCGTCGTTGTCCGTGACGATGGCGACCTTCTTTCCAATCAATTGAGCAATGCTTAGGAATCGTTCAAACGCCAGGCCAACGGAAATGACGTCTATGCCATTCGCTAATGGGGAGCACCCGTATTTGTCCTGATACGCGCGCTGGACAATCAGCTCGTCAGACGGCCCCTCAACGAGAATGGCTTTGTCTACGAGGGCGAGGCGTAACGTTTCGAAACCGGGCAGTTTTCTGAAAAACGAATATGTGGCCTCTGGCAGGTGTTTTAGTGTGGTCGAGGGTATCCCATCCGTCGCGGAACCGATAACGACGAGGTTTTCGAGGCCGAGCTTGTTGGCAACAAAACTTGAATGAGTCGTACAGAGGAACTGACTTCCTTGGTAGCTGTTGAGCAGCGAGAGCAATCTGTTCAAGTTCCCATACGAGAGATGGTTTTCGGGCTCCTCTATCAGCACCACTGTCGGCTTGCTGCTGCCACCTGAAATTGAACCAAATGATATTTCGCTCTGAAGCAGGCACTGAGGTCCAGCTCCGATATTTTCGTACGGAACACCGGAGAGAGAAATGGTCAAATCTCGATACCAGGAGTCGGCACTTCCTAGGTTGACGTCGAGCTCTGGCTTTCCCGCTCTGAAGCTTGCGCTATTTGCTAGCTTTTGGTTTATCCCGCCATTCCTTACGGCGTGCCGAAACCCATCCTTGCCTTTGCGCGCTCCCTGCGAGAGGGCCAGTCGGTCATCTTTGTCGAGCATGTCGATTAGGGATTTCGTTGCACGGTCGGTCCCGAACGAAGGGCGCATGTCTCCGTTTGGGTTGATGAGAACCGATGTGATGGGAAGCATTCGTGGCGTCACCTTTTCCCCTGAGAAGGTCGTCCACGATGCCTCGAAATACTCTATAGGCAGTGAATCAAAGTGCTCGCTGCGCGATGCCTCCTCAACTTCCGGAAGATATTCTGAATCGAAGGAAATCGTGAACGAGAAGCCGCATTTCTTGGTCTTCTCTGGGCAATTTGCGCCGCTCAGCCGTGCTGCCGTAGCCTTATCGCCGCCCTCGAGGTAGACATCGATTCGCACTTCCGGAAAAGCCAGACATGGTTGGGACGAATTCGTAAACAGGGCCACGTCGTCCTTGTTGAACAGGTACTCAGAAACGCTTCGACCAATTGGCGCGTCGCGGTATTTCCCGCACAGGGCAAGGTTTATCGCTTCGACAATGGTGCTCTTTCCAACTCCGTTATCTCCTACGAGAATGGTAACGAGATCATTGAAGGTCAGCTCGAATGGTTTCCTGATCTTTTTGAAGCCGGAAATTCTCACCTTAGAAATAGTAAACGGTCTGTTTTCGTCCTCCATTAGCACCTCCGCATGCCATGAATTAATTAACGCAGGACGACGGCGACGTAGCCTGCAACCAAGGTTCAATGCTTTTATTTTACCAGCGTAGGTCGCATGAGCCTCATCTTTCAGTCCACTAAATCAAGCTAGGCCTTGTATCAAGCTATACATTGATATATCCTTGCTAACGGTTGTATTCGTGCACAATAGGAGCATCTATGGCCAAGCAAATTAAATCCCGAGATCGAGTCATGGACCACGGCGAGGTCTTCACCAACGAGCGCGAGGTCAACGCCATGCTCGACATGGTGGCTTCCGAGTGCGAGCGGATCGAGAGTCGCTTCCTCGAACCCGCCTGCGGAGATGGAAACTTTCTAGCCGAGGTACTGCGCCGCAAGCTTTCAGTTGTCAAAAAGAACTACGGAAAGTCGGCTCCCGACTACGAGCGCAACGCGTTTCTTGCTGTGTCTAGCCTCTACGGCGTCGAGTTGCTTGCCGACAACGCCGCCGCCTGTCGCAAACGTCTATTCGAGCTCTTCTCGACGGAATATGCCAAGGTTTGCAAAAACCGAATCAACGTTGCGTTCCTTGACGCCATCCGCACCGTCATTGACAGGAACATCCTGTGCGGAAATGCCCTGTCTATGAAGATGGTCGACGCCGAGCAGAACGACACCGACGAGCCCATCATCTTCTCCGAGTGGACGCTTGCCATGGGAGGCAAGGTCAAGCGTCGGGATTTCCGCCTTGACGAGCTGCTCGAGGGCCAGCGCCAGCAGATGAGCCTCTTCGGTCTTTCGGGCAGCAATACCTCGGAGTGGGAGTTCGACGAGGAGCTACAGGCGTACATTCCGCTGCCCATCCGTGAGTTTCCTCTTATGGACATCTATCAGATAGGAGCTGCCGCATGAGCGAGCTCTATGACAAGACGTACAACCCCGACGTCCTCAGTTGCCTTGCCAACCTATCGAATGACGAGGTCTTCACCCCGCCCGAGGTTGCGAATCAGATGCTTGACATGCTGCCGAAAGAGATCTGGGGCGACCCGAATGCGACGTTCCTCGATCCGGCGTGTAAGTCGGGCGTCTTCCTGCGCGAGATAGCGAAGCGTCTCATCAAGGGTCTCGAGGACGAGTTTCCTGACCTGGACGAGCGCCTAGAGCACATCTTCAAGAAGCAGCTCCACGGTGTTGCGATCACCGAACTCACAAGTCTGCTCTCTCGTCGAAGCGTCTATTGCTCAAAGTATCCGAACAGCAAATATTCGGTCGTCGAATTCGACAGTGCCGAGGGCAACATTCGCTTCAAGCGATGCGAGCATAAATGGGTTAACGGCAGATGCAAGTACTGCGGTGCGTCAGAGAAAGAATACGAGCGAGGCGACGAACTCGAAACACATGCCTATGAATTCATCCACTTCGAAGATCCGAAGGAAATGCTGCCAATGAAATTCGACGTTGTTATCGGCAATCCCCCATATCAACTCAGCGATGGTGGAAACGGCGCCAGCGCCATGCCGATTTACCATAAATTTGTCCAACAGGGAGAGAAACTCAAGCCGCGTTATCTAGCAATGATTATCCCTGCAAGGTGGTATGTTGGCGGCCGAGGCCTTGATTCGTTCAGATCTGAAATGTTGCATGATGACCGCATCCGCGAGCTTCATGATTTTCAAAATGCATCCGATTGCTTCCCAGGCGTCGAAATCAAGGGAGGCGTCTGCTACTTCCTTTGGGATCGTGACCACCGAGGCCTTTGTCGCGTTTTCTCGCACGAGGGAGAGGGCGTCTCGATGGACGAAAGGCCGCTCCTTGAAGAAGGAATGGAAACGTTCATCAGAAGTTCGAAGCAGATTTCCATTCTTGAAAAAGTTCGAAGCAGACATGAGAAAACGCTCTCGGAAAAGCTGAATGCAGGCCGTTATTTTGGATTTCACACTCGAGCGGTGTGGGACGGCGACAACGGCACGCTTCAAACAGCCGATGGCTCTTCGTCATATCCGGTCAAAAAAAATCAAACCGGAGCCTTTACAACCAAGGTCTATATCGCTCATGGCGAATGCTGGATAGAGCCCAAGAATGTTACGCGCAATGTCGATGACATCAAGAAATGTAAGGTTCTCATCCCCAGGGCAGGCAACCCGGGAAGTACGATTCTCGGAAAACCTAAGCTTAGCGAACCTGGCACGTGCAGCTCAAACACCTACAACGTAATCGTCCTTGGCACTTCCGTTTCAGAGGCGGAAAATCTGATTGCCTATCTTAAAACGCGGTTTGTTCGGTATCTCGTTGCGACAAGAACGTCCACGCAAGATATGGCCCCAAAGGCTTTTGAATTCGTTCCAGTTCAGGAGTGGAGCCATGTCTGGACCGATGAGGAATTGTTTGCAAAATACGGCTTAGACGAAGCGGAGATGGCTGATATTTGTAACTCGATTCCGGAAATGGAATAGCCATGCCAAGCCAAGACTTCTTTCCACAGCGCCCGGATTCCCATCCGTCGATCTACGCCTATAAGGACACTAATCCCAACCATAATGGACTCCTCAAGGTTGGCTACACCACGCGCGACGTCGAAGTGCGTGTGCGCGAGCAATTTCCGGTGATTCAACCCGAAGAGCGACCTTACAACATCGTCTTCGCAGAGTCGGCAGTTCGCGATGATGGCACGGTGTTCCTTGACCACCCGTTGCACCACTGGCTTGAAAGACATGGCCACGAGGGGATGGGTGGCGAGTGGTTCCGCTGCACGCCAGATGATGTGCGCGCTGCATGGGTCGCCGTACGCGACCGCACCGAGAACGTCGAGGAGCGTGACCAGAACTTCAAGATGCGCCCAGAACAGGCGGAAGCCGTGCGGCGCACTCGCGAGTATTTCGAGTCGGTCAACGCCGAGGGTTCTAAGCGTACGCCCAAGTTCCTATGGAACGCAAAGATGCGCTTCGGCAAGACATTCGCCTCCTACGAGCTCGCCAAGTCCATGGGCATGAGTCGTGTGCTCGTGCTCACGTTCAAGCCCGCCGTCCAGAGCGCGTGGGAGGAAGACCTCAATCGCCATGTCGATTTCGAGGGCTGGCAGTTCGTGTGCCGCGAGGGCCAACAATACGAGGATTGCGATCCGTCGCGCCCCATCGTTTGCTTCGGCTCGTTTCAGGACTACCTCGGCCTCGACTCCAACGGCAACATCAAGGCCCGCCACGAATGGGTGCGCCTAACCGATTGGGATCTCGTCATCTTCGACGAGTACCACTTCGGCGCGTGGCGAGACTCCGCGCGCAAGCTCTTCGCCTCGATTGGCGAGGACGACGAGAAGGCCGTCCACGAGGACGTCAAGGTCACCGGCAACGAGCAGGACGAGACCTGGCTGCCCATCGTCACCAAGTACTTCCTGTTCCTGTCCGGCACGCCGTTCCGTGCCCTCAACTCTGGCGAGTTCATCGAGGAACAGATCTTCAACTGGACCTACTCGGACGAACAGGCCGCGAAAGCCGCCTGGAAGCCCTCCCAAGGCCCCAATCCCTACGCGTCGCTCCCTCGTATGGTCATGCTCACCTACCAGATGCCGGAGGACATCAAGCGCATCGCGCTCAACACCGATACCAACCAGTTCGACCTCAACGTCTTCTTCTCTGCGGAGGGCGACGGCGAGGCCGCGCAGTTCAAGTTCAAGAGCTATGTTCAGATGTGGTTGGACCTCATGCGCGGCCAGCACATGCCTACCACGGTTGACGAGCTCAAGCTCGGGGAGAAGCCGGCCATGCCGTTTTCCGACGTGCGCCTGCTTTCCGTGCTCGGCCATACCCTATGGTTCCTGCCTAACGTCGCATCGTGCTTCGCCATGAAGAACCTGCTCATGGAGCGCCAGAACACCTTCTTCCATGACTACCACATCAACGTGTGCGCAGGCTCGGGCGCGGGCATCGGCCTTGCCGCCCTGCCGCCCGTGCAGAAGTCGATGCGCGACCCGCTCGAGTCGAAGTCCATCACGCTGTCCTGCGGCAAGCTCACCACGGGCGTCACGGTGAAGCCCTGGACCGGCGTATTCATGCTCTCCAACGTGAAGAGCGCCGAGACCTACTTCCAGACGGCGTTCCGCGTGCAGTCGCCCTGGACGGTCAAGGACGACGACGGGAACATGCAAATCGTCAAAAATGAGTGCTACGTGTTCGACTTCGCGCTCGACCGCGCCCTCACCATGGTGTCCGACTACTCCACGCAGCTCTCCACCGAGAAGAAGGGGCCCGAGCAGAAGGTCGGCGACTTCATCCGCTTCCTACCCGTGCTCGCCTACGACGGCAGCCGCATGAAGGAGATAGACGCCTCCGAGATCCTCGACATCGCTATGGCGGGAACCTCCGCGACGCTGCTCGCCAAGCGCTGGGAGTCGGCGCTGCTGGTCAACGTCGACAACGACACGCTGCGCCGCCTGCTCGCCAACGACGAGGCCATCAACGCCCTCATGAGCATCGAGGGATTCCGTAGCCTCAACGACGACATCAAGACCATCATCAACAAGTCCGAAGCCGTCAAGAAGGTCAAGAAGGAGAAGGGCGACAACCTTACCCAAAAGGAGAAGAAGCAGCTCACCGAGGAGGAGAAGGAGTTCAAGTCCAAGCGCAAGGAGATCCAGGAGAAGCTGATCAAGTTCGCCACGCGCATCCCGGTCTTCATGTACCTCACGGACTACCGCGAGGAGACGCTCTACGACGTCATCACCCAGTTGGAGCCGGGGCTTTTCAAGAAGGTCACCGGCCTCGATGTCTCGGACTTCAACCTGCTCGTCTCGCTCGGAGTGTTCAACTCCGCTCTCATGAACGATGCTGTCTACAAGTTCCGCCGCTACGAGGACGCGAGCCTTGCCTACACTGGCATCAACAAGCACGAGGGTGAGAAGGTCGGCCTCTACGATACGTCCCTGTCCAATTACGACTACCTCTACGCGAAGCAACAGGAGTCGATGGTGGCTCCCGACGGTTCCGCTCTGGGCAACGGCGCTAGGGCGGAGGCTCCGTCGCCTGCTGTTGCGGTAAGGCCCTCGGTCAAAACGTCGGCATCGGATGTTTCGAGGCCGACCGCGAAAGCAACGACGTTCGGAGAGACGCCCGTCAAGAAGGACTGGGTCATCGACGTACTCGAGTCCCATAACATCTGCATCGTCGATCGCCGTCCCAAGGGCGGAAGCCTCTGGGCCATCGGCGGCGGTGAGCTCGACGCCGTTATGAACGAGCTTGCCGCAAACGGCGCACAGTTCACCTACAAGCCGGAAGGCGGCAAGGCAACGAACTTCAAGGCCGGCTGGTGGCTCTCCGGCTATCCGAAAAAGTCCGAGCCCAAGGCATTAGAGCCGGAAGAGCCGGCCATCACTGAAGCCGACCTCTCCAAGATCGAGGAAGGAACCCAAGTCTTCCACAAGAGTTTCGGCTATGGCGAAGTCGTTTCGATTAGCAGCGACAGAATCGCCGTGCGTTTCGACAACGACAAAAAGAAAAAAGACCGCGAGTTTATGTTCCCGTCAACCTTCTACCAGGGGATGTTGCAACTATGAGATCCGCAGAAGCCATCAAGTCGATACTCGAGGACCGAGGCCGTTCCCAACGCTCCCTTGCCATCGACCTCGGTCTCACCCCGCAGGCGCTAGACCAGCGCCTGAAGTCGAAGACTATGAAGGTGGAGACCTTGTGCCAAACGGCGGCGCAACTCAATTACTCGGTGAAGTTGGTACCGAACGATGGTGGCGAGAGCATAGAAATCGAGGGTTAACTGATGTGCTTGGAGCTTGACCTATCGCTTCCTGAGGTCGAAAACGAAGCGGGTGCGCCCCAGGGCGCCCCGCAAATCATTGAGCGTTCGCCGAAAAAACTCATCGACGAGGCTCGCGCGGCATTCGACTCCGGGCTGCTAATCTCATGCCTGACGGTTCTGGTCACCATTCCGGATGTTTGCGCGAACCTGATTGACTCTAGCAATAGAGATGGACAGCGAGATTGGTGCGCGAGGTATCTCGGGCTTCCTAGCACCCCTGTTGTTGACGACATCAACCGCTCTCGTGAGCAAAGTCGGGTTCATATCGAGCGAACAATGAGTGCGCTCATGCGGGAGGACAACTTCACCGCATCCGATTTCTGCCAACTGCGAAACGCCGTGCTCCATACCGGATCTTCGGTCGTTGACGGTGCGGGAGCAAAATACTCGCCATTCCATTCGATCGGGATACAAGTCTTCGACGACGACAGCCAGCTGGTCATCGGATATGGTGCCACCAGTTCGCTGGAGCCGAATGGGGTTGAGAGTGACTGCCGTATTAAGATCACACTCAACTTAACCGCACTGCTCGTGTGCATGGAAAAAGGTGTTGCGAGGTTTTTGAACGAGTATCCTGAACTCGATAGAGAGAAAGGAAAGTGGGATTACCTCACCTGGGGAATCGTTGACTTTCGAGCTCAGACCCGCTGAAGGGTTCCTCTGTCCATGAGGCGAGTAGCCTTATCGAGCAGTGTCGAAGCGTGATTAAAGGCATGCGCAAAGCCTCCTGCGACGATTCTTCCAGTCATCGCCCTTGCGCATCCCATCTGACCTGCGGGAATGCAAGACGATAAAGCCGCTGGCTACGATTCACTTCGCTAAACGGATGCCGAAGAGGGAAACAGCCGTTTTGGCGTCCCTTTCGAGCAGTTCCGGACCTCAAAATCAGCCCGTTTTTGTCCCCGGGACAAAAACGAAACTGCGGGCTTGCGGTTTCGAAATAGTTTGCGAATTTGTCCCAGGATTTGTCTCAAACGCCTACGTGGAGACACATGGCGGGATTCGGCAGCAAGACGGCCAAAACCGACGACCAAACTGGAATCAACTGGATTGTCGCCACGAGAAACGAGAGCGAAAGAGTGGGAATAAACGATATTCGTTGATTTCAAGCCTCTGACCTGCGAAAACAGGTCGGGGGCTTCTTATTTTGCAACCTCTGTGCAACCTTTGCGGTTTCGCGCCCCGTGAACAGGGGACGTAGCACTGTTCACGTCTGGGCCCATGTCGGCACCGATCATTGCCCGCGCTGCTTCTGCTTGCGCTTCAGCTTCCGCCGCTCGAAGCACGTCGCCCGGGGTTCCTCGCCAGAGGAGAGATGGCCGTTCCCTACGAGGCTATGGAACCACCTATATCCGCTTGCTGCGGGCTTGCTTGAGCCAGTTCCTCTTGAAAGAGCCGACACCACCGAAGAACTTGTTGTACGTCTCACCGTTCTCCTTGGCCTCGTACTTGACCAAGGCGAGTTCGATGGTGCAGAGGTAATCCGCCACTTGCTCGAGGCGGTAGTCGGTCATCGAGGTCTTGCGGCGTCGGACGACCCCTTTTGAGAGGACCTTGCCCACCGAGCCGTCTCGCCCACGGAACAGAAGGAGCGCATCCTCGCGACCTTCGGCGACTTGTGCTGCGAGATGGAGGGCTGCACCATCGCGCAGGGCCCTTTCCAAAGCGAAGTGTCGAGCCGAAGTGTTGAGCGTCGGCCCTGAATGTTCAATGACCGTTGTTTTCTGCCCCTCAAGTGGTGGACTTTTCCTCGGAGCTGTTGATTCCCCCACGCGCCCCCTTCCGTTCTCTGTTCTCCCCTTATACTCCTTGTACGAGGAGGTAAGAAGTCATGGACAAGACCACACAGGACAGCTTGGCAAAGAAACCCGTCGACATGAGGGACAGGATTCTCGAGCATCTCGAGGCCCTCACCTCTGCCGTCTCGCTCGACGACCTTGCCCGTCTGTCCACCTCCGACATCGCCGAGACGCTCATCATCTCCAGGAGTCTGGCGAGCCAGTACCTCAACGACCTTGTTCGCGCCGGCCTTGTGGTTAAGGTGGCGGGCAGGCCTGTCCGTTATTTTCATCGCTGCGCGTTCCAGAAGCGTTTTCAGGTAAAGCTCTCTGCAAGCGAGTACGCCTCGCTCGCCGACCTCATCCAGGCGACGGGAATCGCCGATCACCGCGACTTCGCGCGTGCCGTGGGCTTCGACCTGAGCCTCAGCTCCGTTGTCGAGCAGTGCAAGGCTGCGGTTCAGTACCCTCCGTTTGGCCTACCCATCCTCTTGAGCGGCGGCGTGGGTGTCGGTAAGTCTTTCCTTTCTCGCCTTGTGTACGAGTACGGCAAGAACCAGGGCTTGCTGTCCCGCGACTCCTCCTATGTGCGCATCGACTGCGCCGGGGTCCCGGACGCCGCCTCGTTCAACGGGCTTCTTGACGAGTCGATCGCGAAATCGCGCGGGGGTGTGGTTTTTGTCAACGGCATCGAGGCACTCTCTCCCTCTGCGATGGAGCACTGCCTTGCGACGGCCCTCGGGCTCGATGCCTCCCAGGATGCGCCGCGCGCTCGCCTCGTTCTTTCGACGACGCTTTCCGCCGATGACCTGAAGGTTTCCTCGGCCTACAGCAAAATGCCCATCTGTGCCCGCGTCCCCTCACTCAAGGAGCGGACCCCCGAGGAGCGCGAGGATCTCATCTTGAGCTTCCTGCGCAGCGAGGGGTGCCGAATCGGTTCTGATGTGAAGATCAGCCGCGGCGCATACCGTTGCCTCGTGAACGCGGACTTTTCCGATAACATCGCCGGCTTGCGCGCCTGCGTGACGAACTGCTGCGCCAAAGCGTTCCTCAATCGCGAGGGCGACTACGTCGTCGTTCGCCCGTATCTTCTTCCCAGCGGGCTCCTCTCCTCCGCGCAGATCGATCAACAGCCCGACGATGGCGTTCTGATCGACGCGTCCCTGGATGCCGCCGAGAGCACAGGGCCGGTCGAGCAGGCGCTCGATGCCCTGTGCTCTCTCGATGAGCGATTCTGCGCCGGGGAGCTCTCTGTCTCCGAGCTCGTCTCGCAAGCTGTCTCCGCTGTGCGCGGCGTTGAGGATCACTTGATCTTCGGCCGCGGCGTTACCTCCTCGAGGTCGCGCGCCTTCGAGCGCATCGTGGGCGCGGTCCTTGCCGACGCAGGCTCTTCTTATGGCATCGAGCTTTCGAGGAAGGTCGCTTTTCTGCTGGCCCAGGAGATTTGCCTGCAGTTGTGGCCGGGCATCGGCCTGGCTAAGCGAAAGTCTGCCTGTGCGGAGCAAATCTCCCATCTCCTCGGTACCGTGACCTCCGAATTACCGTTTGCCTCGAGCGTCTCCGATCAGGTCGCCGCAGACGTGGAAGGGGCGCTGGGAATCTCGCTCGATCACTTCACGAAGACGCTTCTGACGCTGTGCGTCGCATCGGAGTCTCGCGACGCGAAGGCCCTTCGAACGCTCTGCGTCATCTTGTCCCACGGCTACTCAACGGCGACGAGCATCGCCGACGCGGCGAACCGTATGCTCGGCATGCATGTGTACGAGGCGGTCGACATGCCCTACGACCAGCAGCTGAAGGACATCGTCGGTCCGCTCCAGCGCCTCGTCGACCGCCATTCCTACTGCACCGGGGTTGTGTTCCTCGTCGATATGGGCTCCTTGGAGGAGGCCTATAAGGCCCTCGAGAACGTTACCGACTCCACTATCGGCGTGGTGAACAACGTCTCTACCGGTCTTGCGCTCGAGATCGGGGTCGGGCTGCTCGGCGGCAAGTCCATCGCCGAGGTTCTTGGCGATGCGACCGCCGCGTGCGTGACGCACTGCAAGGTGATCGAGCGCATCAACCGTGAGGACGCCATCGTCTTCTGCTCCGAGTCCGGGGTCGACGCCGCGGAGAGGATACGCCAGCTCGTCTCGCAGAGCCTCCCGCGCACCATAGGCGCGCGCCTGCTCACGAGGCCCTTCAAGCAGCTCGTCGCGAACGGGTCGAACGACGCCGTTTTCTCCGAGCACCGCGTCTGCGCCGTCATCGGCACGGGAGACCCCGGGGTCGCCTCCGTCCCCTTCGTCGCCCTCGAGGACATCATGTCGACGGCGTCCGCCTCTAAGGTCGATGCCGTGTTTGGCAGGTGGCTTGACGCTTCCGAGCTCTCTTCTTTCCACGAGAAGCTGCTCTCGAACATGACGCTGCAGAACGTCATCCGCTCCATCACCATCCTCGACCCGGAGCGGCTATTCCATGAGATCGAGAGCGCCGTGCACGAGCTTCAGCGCAGGACAGGCGAGAAGATCGGCAGCAACGCCATCATTGGGCTCTACGTCCACCTCTGCTGTCTCGTCGAGCGCCTTGTTACCAGAAACCCCATTGAGGCCTACGTTGGCCAGGACCGCTTCGAGGAGGAACGCGCCGATTTCATCGAGTCCTTCAGGCAGAGCTTCTCGAGCATCTCGACGCGCTATCGCGTAGAGGTTCCCGTAAGCGAGATCGCATATGTCTTCGACTACATAAGCGTGAGCGCCGCCCCGGCGCGAGAAGAGCGCCTCGGCTCCTCGGACCTCCTGCTCGACGAGTGACCTTCCCCGCGCCGCCGCAAGCTGACCGCGCGTCCTCAATAATCCGATAACCCCTTGCCCGGCGCGAATCCGGATAGCGCCGAGGCAGTACCGAACGTAAAACTTCATTTGATAGGAGCAAACATGAGTGTTGTTATGGCACGAATCGACAATCGCCTGCTTCACGGCATCATCGTGACGCAGTGGGCCCCGGTGTCGGGCGCGACCCGAGTCATGGTCATCGACGACAAGGTCGCCGGCGACGAGGTCCTGAAGTCCACCATGAGGATGGCGCGCCCCGCGGGCATGGCCGTCTCGATCATCTCCGAGCAGACCGCGCTCAAGAACTTCGCGGCGGGCAAGTACGACCGCGAGAAGGTCTTTGTCATCGCCAAGGAGCCCGAGACGATCCTTCACCTGGTCGAGTCGGGCATCGAGCTCCCGTCGCTGATCGTCGGCGGCTCTCTTGTCAAGGAGGGCGGCGTCCAGCTCACCCAGCGCGCCTATGCCTCCGCCGAGAACGTCCAGAGCTACAAGGCGCTCATCGCCCGCGGCGTCAAGGTGACGGCACAGTTCGTGCCCGCCGACAAGCCCGTCTCCGTCGCCGACCTCATCTAAGGAGGGATCATGGTCAACTTCACTATCCTGCAGGTCGTCCTTTTGACCCTGCTGGCCTTCATCAAGCACGTGGACTACTACGGCATCCCGATGATCTTCGTCAACTATGCCGTCTTCTGGGGCCTTATCACCGGCGTCGTCATGGGCGACTGGCAGACCGGCCTCGTCATCGGCGGCACCATCCAGCTCATGCAGCTCGGCGTCGCGGGCTTCGGCGGCTCGTCGATTCCCGACTACGGCACGATGGCCATCATCGCCACCGCCTACGGCGTGACCCTGGGCTCCGACACGGGCCTCGCCATCGGCCTGCCGGTCGGCATGCTTGGCATCCAGCTCGACGTCATCGTCAAGATCCTCAACGGCTTCGTCGTCGAGAAGTCCCAGAAGTTCTGCGACGAGGGCAAGTTCAAGCAGATGAACGCCATCCTGTGGGTCTGCCCCGTGCTCTTCGGCCTGTGCGCCGCCCTGCCCGTCTTTGTCTCCGTGACCCTCGGCCAGCCCGCCGTCAACTGGCTCCTCGAGGTTATGCCCCAGTGGTTCCTCTCCGGCCTCACACTCGCCGGCAAGATGCTCCCGGCCGTCGGCATCGCGATGCTGCTGCGTTACATGCCCACTGGCAAGTACTTCCAGTACCTGCTCGCCGGCTTCTTCCTCTCGGCCTTCCTGAACGTGCCCATCATCGGCGCCGCCATCGTCGGCGTTGCCCTCGCGATCGCGTTCTACCAGCGTGCCGAGAGGGACACCGAGCTCGCCGCCCACGCTTCCGCAGACGCCTTCATCGGAGAGGATGAGTAACCATGGAAAACGAGAACATCACCGCCGTCGCCGAGGGCAAGCCCTCCGGCTACAAGGTCACCAAGAAGGACCTGCGCAACGCGAACTGGCGCTGGCTCATGAGCGTGTGCACCTTCAACTACCAGACCCAGCAGGGCGCCTCAGTCGCCTACGCCCTCTCGCCGGTCCTGAGGAAGATCTACACGAATGACGAGGACTATAAGCAAGCGCTCAACAACCACTTCCGCTACTACAACACCCAGCCTTGGCTCGCCGCCATCATCCTTGGCGCCTGCGTGGCCATGGAGGAACGCGACGGCCTAGCGGCGGCGGACGCCGTCCAAGACCTGAAGATCGGCACCATGGGACCGCTCGCCGGCGTCGGAGACTCCCTGCTCATGACCATGATCCCGACCATCATGGGCTCCATCGCCGCCTACATGGCCATCGAGGGCAACCCCGTGGGAGCCGGCATCTGGTTCGCGCTCATCTTGGCCATCTTCTGGGTCCGCATGCACGCCCTCGAGTTCGGCTACAAGCAGGGCGTGAAGCTCGTCACCGACTTCAGCGAGAAGCTTCCCAACCTCACTGCCGCCGCCTCCGTGCTCGGCCTCACCGTGGTCGGCTGCCTCATCGCCTCGGTCATCGGCGTCACCTGCCCGATTAGCTTCAGCTTCGGCGACGTCTCGATGGAGATTCAGCCGCTGCTCGACAAGATCCTGCCTGCCATGATCCCCGCCGCCATCACGGGAAGCGCGTACTACCTTCTTACCAAGAAGAATGCGAGCATGACGGCCCTCATCCTCGTGGTGATCGTCCTCGCGATGGTCGCCTCCGCCGCCGGCATCCTCGCCTAGCTTCGACCCAAGAGATTGGTGAATCAATGAGAAAGATAGTTGTGGCGAGCCATTCCCTTCTCGCCCAGGGCTTCAAGGACACCCTCGAGTTCCTTACGGGTAAGAGCGACGCCGTCAACGCCGTGTGCGCCTACGTGAACGACAACGGCGAGGGGCTCGACGCGGCGGTCGAGGCGGCTCTTTCGGGCACTGACGAGGTCGTCGTCCTCACCGACGCGCTCGGCGGCAGCGTGAACCAGCGCTTCTCCCGCTTCGCCTCCGACCGGATCCACGTGATTGCGGGTGTCAACCTCCCGCTCGCCATGACGGTCGTGCTCGCGCGCCCCGACGAGAAACTCGACTTCGACGCCCTCGTCAACGAGGCGCGCCAGCAGATCATCTACGTGAACGGTGCCAGTTCCGCCGAGTGCGAAGACGACGAATAGAGGAGGTCGACGATGAGAGAGTTCCTTAAGGACGTGTGGATGCACGGCGGTGAGGAAAGCCGCGCCATCACCCCCGAGAACATCACGGGCGAGAAGGGCCGCGCCGCCATGTCGGCCAGCCACCTCGGCGTCGGCCGCAAGGGCTCGTGCTGCGTGCCCCTTGAGTCCGGCGAGACCATCACGCTCGCGGACATCGAGGGCCCCGGCATCATCCGCCACATCTGGATGACCGTCCCCGACAAGACCGCCGCCGGCAGCTTCGTCATGCGCGACCTCGTGCTGCGCTTCTACTGGGACGACGAGGAGACCCCCTCGGTCGAGTGCCCTGTCGGCGACTTCTTCTGCAACGGCTTCGGTGAGCGCGCCATCGTCAACTCGATGCCCATCTGCGTGAACCCGACGGGCGGCATGAACTGCTACTTCGAGATGCCCTTCAGGAAGCACGCCAAGGTCACGCTTACGAGCGAGCACCCCGGGTTCATTAAGTACATCTTCTACACGTTCAACTACGCGCTCACCGACGTGCCGGACGACGCCATGTACTTCCACGCCCGCTTTAACCGCGAGCGCAGCACTCGCAGGGGCGTCGACTACACCGTGCTCGACGGCGTGCGTGGCAAGGGCTACTACGTCGGCACCTACATGGCCCTGTGCGCCCTGGAGCGCTATTGGTGGGGCGAGGGCGAGATGAAGTTCTTCCTCGACGGCGACGAGGAGTTCCCCACGGTCACCTCGACGGGAGCCGAGGACTACTTCGGCGGTGCCTGGGCCTTCCTCGACAGGCCGCCCCACGCACTGCCCGAGGCGCAGTGCTTCAACACGCTGTTCGCCGGCTACCCGTACCGCTCGACGCGCGACGCCACGCGTGACCGCTTCAGCGCGGGCAAGCCGAACCCGAACCCGATGCTCGCGACCAACGACGACGCGCTGCCCAGGCACAGCCTCTACAGGTGGCACCTTCCCGACCCGATCTCGTTCAAGGAGGACCTGCGCGTGACGTTCCAGGACCTCGGCAACGACGACATCAAGCTCTACGAGCGCGAGGACGACATCTCCACCGTCGCCTACTGGTACCAAAGCGAGCCGCACGCCGTGCTCGCCCCGTTTTCCGCAAGGCAGGACCGCGTGCCCAGGTAGGGTCGCCTCGAAACAAGCCAACGTTATGGACGCCCGCGGTTGACCATGACTGCGGGCGTCCCTTTGTAAGGAGGATCACATGAGCGAAAAGCAAATGAGGCTCGGCGCCCTCGAGGCCGGCGGGACCAAGATGGTCTGTGCCGTGGTGTCCGGCGACGGCGAGGTCCTCGACCGTATGGAGACCCCGACGCTTACGCCCGCCGAGACCGTCCCGCAGATGATCGAGTGGTTCACCGCCCGCGATGTGAACGCGTTGGGCATCGGCGCCTTCGGCCCGACCTGCGTCGACCCCAACGACGAGCGCTACGGCTCCATCCTCCAGACGCCCAAGCTCGCGTGGCGAGGCTATGGTCTTCGCGCCGCGTTCGCCGATGCCCTCGGGATTCCGGTGGCCTACGACACGGACGTGAACGTTGCCTGCCTCGGCGAAGTGGTCTTCGGCTGCTGCAAGGGGCTCGAGGACGCCGTCTACGTGACCATCGGCACCGGCGTGGGCGCGGGCGTCATGTGCGCGGGCAGGCTCCTTCACGGCATGCTGCACCCCGAGGCCGGCCACATGCTGGTAAGGGCCCGTCCCACCGAGGAGGAACGCTGCGTCTGCCCGAGCCACGCGAGCTGTCTCGAGGGCCTCGCCTCCGGCCCCGCTATCGCCGCGCGCTGGGGAAAGCCCGCAGCCGAGCTCGCGGACAACGATGAGGTGTGGGCGCTCGAGGGGGATTATCTGGGGCAGATGTGCGCGAACCTCGTGCTCATGTACTCGCCTCGCCGCATCGTCCTCGGCGGCGGCGTGATGCACCAGGAGCAGCTCTACGGCATCGTCCGCAAGAAGACCCTCGAATATCTGGGTGGCTACATCCAGACCGCCGAGCTTAAGGACATGGAGAGCTACATCTGCGCCCCAGGCTGCGGCGGCGACCAAGGAATCCTCGGCGCGGCCGAGCTGGCAAGAAGGGCGCTCGCGTAACTTGCGCTCTCTCCGCCATACAACGCGTTAAGAAAAGACAAGCGCTTCTTGCCAATTGGGCGGCAAGAAGCGCTCGTCTTTTGCATTTTTGTCTCTCAAAATCTTATTTTCACGATTTGCATTTTCATCCCGTTGTCACCGACCCTTGCGAGAAACCAGAAAAAGCCGCTGATAGAAGGGTCTCTCAAATCGTTATAACCCAGCATATAGCCGCGACTTGTGACCTGCAGACGGCTGTCCCACGTGCCGATTTCCTTGGCGGCATCCGAAACCGCAAAATATGCCCCCACATCCTTGATTTTTGCAGTTTTAAGCCATGTTTTTGCGATCATCTTTACTGCCGTCCGATTGGCAGCATCAAAGACCAGCACACCGCCGGGGAAAGCGTCCGCCATCCCCCGCACCAGTTCCCGGACCTGCTGGGTCAGAAAGTAATAGAACACTCCGGAGGCAAAGAACACCGCCCCGCCGGAGGCATCGATTTTGCTAAACCATGCGGTGTCTTTCAGGTCGCAGGGGATATTTTGTTCTCGATCCCCAGCGGGCAGCAGCTGCTGCCGCAAGGCAATCACATCCGGGAAGTCCAGATTGTAGATCTTGCATCTACCGTTGTCGCAGGTTCTGCCGGTGTTGTCCAGCCCACAGCCCAGATTGACCACCGCCGCATTGGGGTGGCCTTTCAGGTAATCCTGCACCTCGAAAGCAAAATCACCCTGTCGCATGGCCACCTCAAGCGCAACAAAGCGCTGCATCAGGCTGCGGGAGTTTTTCTCTGCCTCTGAAAAGTCGTAGTTGATCTGGTCGAGCAGGCGAACCGCTGTTTCATCCCTGTAAAGGTTCGGGTACAGCTCTGTACACAGCTTCCGGGAATACAGCGGGAGGATCAGCGTCTCCTGCACGGTGTTTTTCTCTATTTTATATTTCATAGGTTTCTTCCTCAGTGAATAAAAAATGTCATAAATGCCGCCAACACAGCCGCTATGACCGTCATGCCTATCGCCATGTGCAGGATGGATGCAAAAATGCCCGCATGACGTCCTCAAACACCATATCCGCCACACTGCCTTGCAGAACGGCGCAACGCCCCTCCTGAATTGCAGTTCGGTTGAGCTATCTAGCCTTCTCCACGCTGGCGGGCGAATAGTCGATGCCCTTGACGACGCCATGCGGGCATTTTTTCAGCAGCCGTTTTATGTTCGCCCCGCCGCCGCAGCCGCAATCCAGCACCTTGGCGTTTGGCGCAAGTCGTAGAAATCGAAGTCCCCACCGCGTCATAGGGCTGTGGCCCAGATTCATCATGGCAACCATAAGTTTTCCGCCGAGGCCCACGGGCTTGCGGGTGTTTTCAAAGAACGACATCTGGCCCCTCCGATTTCGTGCATTCCGCATAGGTCAACGGGAACGAGGCCTTCAGCACCGCACTTTTCTGCACCGCCCAGTCGTTTTGACGCAGGAAACGCAGGTATTCCTCGCTTGTCCACCTGCTGTGGAGGGGGAATCCCGCCATACTCATGAAAAAGACTTTTGCCTTGCCGGAAACCGAGTTCCCCGCGTGGGTGAAGGTTGGCGCGATGAGCACGCCGTCGTCCTTCAGCACCCGTCTGATTTCTTGCAGGGCCTTTTCCGGATGCGGCACTATGTGAAGCGCGTTGGACACGATCGCCACTTCGAAGGACTTCTGTGCATAGGGCAGGCGGAACATATCTTGTACGGAAAAGTGCAGCTTTGCGGATTGATTGTCCCGCTTTGCTTCAAGGATCATCTTTGCAGAGGCGTCCGTAGCCTCGATGTGCGCCGCCGCATTCACGATGCTCTTTGCGATAAGCCCCGTGCCGGTGGCAACCTCCAGTACGGTTTTTGCTTTCACTACCGGCCGGATCAGCCCATACATCTTCTCATACGCCGCCCGGTCGTTTCGCATGAAACGATCATACCGACCGGCGTTCTTGTCCCAGAAACCCTCGCGTTCGTGCATGGCTGTCGCCCCCAAACAGTTAGAGTCATCTAACTATAACACACGAACCATGCAGTAAGATGAGGCTAACCTTATTCTCGGCAAGACGCATCTCTCCGACCCTTTGAATCACCCCTTTTCACGCCAACCGCTACGAACCCCGGCGGAAACTGGGAGTGATTAAAGGAGCGGCGGTTTTGCGAATCAATTGAGTCATTCCCGAAATCGCGAATCAAGGGCCTGATTCGCCCAAATTGCGCACGAATCAGCCCTTAGGCGGTACGACGCGACACGCATCGACAACACTCGGACTGGATTAGTCACTGAGTGGGAATAAGCGATATCGTTGATTTTAAGACTCTGACATGCGACAACAGGTCGGGGGCTTCTTATTTTGCAACCTCTGTGCAACCTTTGCGGTTTCGCGCCCCGTGAACAGGGGACGTAGCACTGTTCACGTCTGGGCCCATGTCGGCACCGATCATTGCCCGCGCTGCTTCTGCTTGCGCTTCAGCTTCCGCCGCTCGAAGCACGTCGCCCGGGGTTCCTCGCCAGAGGAGAGATGGCCGTTCCCTACGAGGCTATGGAACCACCTATATCCGCTTGCTGCGGGCTTGCTTGAGCCAGTTCCTCTTGAAAGAGCCGACACCACCGAAGAACTTGTTGTACGTCTCACCGTTCTCCTTGGCCTCGTACTTGACCAAGGCGAGTTCGATGGTGCAGAGGTAATCCGCCACTTGCTCGAGGCGGTAGTCGGTCATCGAGGTCTTGCGGCGTCGGACGACCCCTTTTGAGAGGACCTTGCCCACCGAGCGGTCGAGTGCCTGCTTGACAATGTCCTGACCGTTGTCGTAATAGACCTTCACATCGTCGAAGGACTGGAAGAAGCCCAGGTGTTCAATCATGGCGGAGGAGATGTCGCGCCCCATGCGCTCCGTTAGCCTTGCCGGGTCTGCGAACTGGCTGCGGCGGTAGACGAACGTGATATAGGAAATGGGAAGTTTGCGGACGAACGAGGAGAAGTAGGCGAGCATCACCTTGCGCTGCTCGATGTCAAGAAACTCATAGTCCTTGTGCCCGTTCATGAGAGGCTCGGAGTGAAACGGAATGTTGGGGAGGTCGGCCCTGGCGAGCTTGGCCTCATAGCCCGTGACCGCCTCGGCGATGCTGTCTGCCTGGTCGTGGAAGACGAGCGTGAGCACGTAGTAGCGAGCCTTGCCGCCGCGGTCCCCGCTCTCGTCGACGAAGATGCTGAGCTCCTCGGCCAATGGGGCTCCTAATGGAATGGATAAAAAAATAGCCGGGGGACTCCCCCGGCACTTGGAGGTAGCTTAATGAGCCACCAATAACCTTATAGCATGCTCTGACGGTAAGTGCAAGGGGGGGCGAGCCGGTACATGGCGTTGCGGCTGATGCGCAGCATCGCGCACGCCTCGTCGGCGCCGAATATCGCGTTGGTCGATGCGATGAGCCTCACCTGGCTCCTGCTAGTGCTCTTGGTCATGGTCGTCCTCGAGCTCCTTTCGTCTCGAGGCTCCCTCGCGTGCCCGGCCGCGGGCGGCTCCCGGGGCGGTCGCCGCCGTCATTTCCTGCCGCTCCTCGACTCGATGTAGGCGTCCACTGACGCCCTCGAAACCAGGAGCTTCCTTCCGAGCCTGTACGAGTCGATCTCTCCCGACCAGATGAGGTCGTACGCCTTGCTTCGGCTCGCCCTCATGTACTCCTGCATCTCGATCACCGTCATCCATTCGTCGCGGTCTTGGTTGCCCTCGGGCGCGACGCATTCGGCTGTGCGTGCCATGGCTCCTCCAATCTTCCCGTGCGGCACCGCGCGGGCACCCCGCACGGCACCATGTCCCTTTTCGTCTGCGCGACGATTGAACCGCCTGATTGCGGTTGGCGTGTCCGACGGGAGCAGAGACGGGTCGAGGTGGGTCGAGCTGGTCGGGTCTTCACGAAACGGCCATGAGCCGCGTGCCTTAGCTCGCGGCTAAGTCCCTGAAAAGTAAAAGGCGCCCATGCGGGCGCCTGCCTAGTAGCTGGAATTGTTCGGTTGTGGTCGGAATGCTCGTCTTCCGCGGTGCTGTCGTCCGGGGTCCGGCATCTGTCGTTCGCCTCTTCTGTCGTGTTTGATGTTGCGTGTTATGCGAGCGACCTTTCGCGGGCCTGCCGGCCCGTTGCCCCAGGTGCACCCGGGTAAATGGTACCCATCCGTTGAGACATGGCCTGACTAGGAAGATGATTATGCTGCGGGAAAAAGGACGAGCGGCGCGGCTTGAGAAGCAACCATGGGCGTCCCTATGGCCTGACCAGCCATAAATTGCGACGAGCTCGCGTTACCGCAACATACGAGGTGACTGCTCGGCGAGCAGGGGTTCTGAGCGCCGCGTGGGGCTATCGCGGGGTTCTCCCGGATGAGAAACAGCCGAGGGAAACGGCCCGGCACTTGGAAACCCTCCTGGTGGATAATCATCAACTTCATATCATCGCCCGCACAGGAGTATCCGCCCCTCGGTATGACTGCGGTGGAGGAAGTTTCGCCATCGTCTATGCTGGACACGAGGTCGTCTTCCTCCAATCCGATCAGGCTGACCGAGCAATCAGCACCTGGATCGACATTCCCCTGCACATGAACCCGCTTATGCGCGCGAACGAGGGCTGCAAGGGCATGACCGCGCAGGAAGCGCTTGGGGTAGCGAACGGGGCCGAGCATCGCCCTGCGCCGGCCTTGGCATCAGGCCCTCGCACTGGGCGGTAATCCGAGGATCGGGAGTAAGGATTTGCCCAGCATCGATAACGCTCGGCTATACCCTTATTCCGTCTCCCTGCTCTTGCGGTATTCCGCGAGCCTGTCGTTCAATTCGCGGGTCTCGCGGCTCAGCTTGGCGTTGAAAGCGAGAGTGAGGACCGCCAGGATGGCGAGATAGACAACCGTGAAGGTAACCCACGCCCCGGGGTTGTCCGCGGAAACCCAAGCAAAGACAAACGCCAATGCACAGAGGGCTGCGTAGAGGCAAACGCTGAACAGCACCAGGCGCGCGGGATACGCCATCCGTCTGATCACCGCGGGCGTGAAGAACACGAACTGCAGCGCGGGGACGGTGACGCACGCGGCGAGAATCGACCAGCAATAGTTAATGCCCTGCTTGGCGGTGTCATCAGCGAAACAAGTCCCTAATGCCAAGAAGGCTATCATGGCGACAGTGAAGCCGATACAGGTGCTTTTCACGAGTTGTCCGAGGTTTTCCACGGGCGTCTTTTTATCGGTGTCGATAATGTCCCTGTTAATCATTTCAGTCTTCCTTCCTTCGTTTCGACTGCTTCAGACCGAGCTTCGATTTGACGTCGGGCGCATACTGGCGCGAGATAACGACCTGCTCACCGTTTTCCAGGGTGGCGATGATCCTGCCGTTGACGTCGGGCTTGAGGGCGGTGATCGCGCGGAAGTTGACGATGCAACCTTTCGCGATGCGCAGGAAGTCGCAGTCCGCCAGGCGCTCCTCCATCTCGTAAAGGCGCAGGCCCGTCTCGAGAACCGTGTCGGCCGTATAAATGAACGTGTGCTTGTCGACCGACTCGATGAACAGGACGTCTTCTGCGCTCAGCACGCGCGTGCAGCCGTCGGCCGTGCCCGTCACCTTCCTGTCAAGCATGCGCAGCCGAGCCGCTATATCAAGCACGCGGCGATCGACCCTTACGCAGACGATCGTGACTTCTATATCTTGAGCTGCTTCTCGCTCTTCGATTGTGATCTTCATGCGTCCTCCTTTCGGACTGCTCTCATGCTAGCTGACGAAGATAGCTGAACCTTCGGCGTTTAACCAAGCTGCGCTGTCGAGGAACCAAGATGCGGGCTGGGCGAGCTGAACAGCAAGAGAGACCGTAGTCACGCATCCTCGGATCGAGCCCGAAATAGCAATCCTTGCCGCTCATGAACACCGGCACGTGAAACGCTATGCTCAAGAGCACTTAGCTCGAAACCCCTCGCATGCAGCTATCGAATCCGGGATGCTGTCCGTTTGGCCGTGCACGACGACGAGCGTACAATAGGTGAATACCAACAAGAACCTGCCTTCCATGCCAACTCCGCCACCTGATGTGATGGACGATCCGATTGCTCTTCTGGATTGGCTTGAGAAGAACGCTGACGGAATTACTGAGCAGGACTCCGAGGGCACTGCATTTCTTCATGCTGTTGCTATTGGCAAACTCCGCCCCCAGTTGGAAGCCACCTTAGGCATATCAGCCTTGGAGACGGTGTTGTGACTCATATTAGCCAGTCTTCGCTCGACGGAGTCGGCGTTTACGTTAGCGCCGAGTTCGGGAGCGCATTGAGGTCATTCGCATTTCCCCATGCATTTGAAAGCGGAACCGTTGAACTCTTGGGTGAATAAGCGGCCTGCGACGATTCTTTCGGTCATCGCTCTTGCACATCCCTTCTGATCTGCGGAAATGCAAGGCGGCAAAGCCGCTGGCTACGATTCACTTTGCTAAACAGGCGTCAAAAAGGGAAAACAGCCGTTTTGGCACCCCTTTCGAGCGGTTCCGGGCCTCAAAGCCTTGTCGTTTTTGTCCCCGGGACAAAAATGAAACTGTGGGCTTGCGGTTTCGAAATAGTTTGCGAATTTGTCCCAGGGTTTGTCCCAAACGCCTACGCGAGGACACGCGGAGGGATTCGGCGGCAAGGTGGACAAATCGACAACCAAACTAGACCCAATTGGAATGTCGCCACGGCAAATGGACTTGAAAGAGTTGGAATAGAACATACGTTCTGTATAACGTTATAGCACCAGGCGGCAGGCGTAGTTTCAATCGAAGCTACGCCTGCTGCTATATATACTGGTCGATAGCGGTATCAATGACCGCGATGCTTCTGTTTGCGCTTCAGTTTTCGCTGCTCGAAGCGCGCCTCCGCCTCATCCGCGCGACGCTGGCTTCTTGCTTGAGCCGATTCCCGCTTCATCGTCTCCCGCTGATTCGCGAGCGCCTGCTGCGCCTTGGTGCTCACCGCGGGCCGCTTAAGGGCCTTCGACGCCTCGCGGGCGCGTCGCTTGGGGTTCTTCGCGGGCTTGTTTACCTCGGCGGGATCGTGACCGAAGAACGAGAGCTTCGCCCATTTGTTGACAACGAATCGCAGGATCTCCTCATTGGACGGCTCTGCGCCGAAGACGATGCGGGCGGCGCCGTACCTTCCGTCCTCGACATGCTCCGCCAGCCCGACCCAGAATTGGCCGTCGTGATACACGGTCAGGGCGGACGACACGCTGATCTGCATGGCTGGTTCCTCCTTTATGTAGATGACCATGCAGAGAAGGGACAACCAGGGAGGCAGGTTGCTGATGCGGGCTCCCGCACGCCCACGACTACCCGACGGGGACTGTGTTTTCATCTCTGGTGCCCGCATTGTAGCACGCGCGGATTTACGATGTTGATCGCCGGCGCCTAGACGGAGATGAAGGCGGTTCGATCTAGGTCAAGCCGGTCACTCGTTCATGAAGCGGCCGATTCCCTGAAAAAAAAGCGCCCACGAGGACACCTACAGGCTATCTTCGAACTACTTGGTTTGGGGCAGACGGAGGAAAAAATAGGGCAGAATCGCTCTCACGATCCCGCCCCGCAAACCCGAGGGTTTCTAACTGGCTCCATTATTCCGGGCTTCTCAGTTCTGTCATTGACCCAGGTATCACCCGTCTCCTATAGCGAGTGAATATAAAAATAGGGCAGAGTCGCTTGCGCAAGTCCGCCCCTAAAACCGTGAAGGTTTTGCTATCTGCAGGCTATTCTACCAACCCGAGCGATTCTGTCAACCTGCGAAGGAACTCGAGCGCGGAGCGAGCTGCGGCGTCGGGCCCCTTGTCGGGCAGCGCCTCGGTTCCGCCGTCGGCCCTGGCGAACATCTCGGCGAGCTCGGATGCGGCGCGCGAGCGCGAGGAGCCTTCGGGTACCAAGCCGGAGTGCGCCACGAGCACGGTCGCGACCTCCTGCATGGCCGTATTCCCCATCCACTTCCTCCTGGTCGCCTTGGGAATTCCCACGGCGGCGACCCTTCGGGAGACACCGCTGGACGCCGAGCCCCGGGCGGCGCCCCTCTCGGCGAAGCAGTTGATCAGGCACGAGCCGTGCGCGGCGCAGTTGCGGATGGACTTCACGCGCTTGAGGTCGTAGTGGGAGGCCTCGAGGCGCCTGTCGTCCCATCGCCTGGCGCAGAAGCGCACGAAGTCGATGAGGGTGCCGAATGTTAATGTCAATCCGTCTTTCACCGATTCCACCAACGCAATCGCGCCGATCGCG
>OOBX01000372.1_pt1 | contig 31328 bp, 24 predicted proteins | sample 1671021 | NCBI WGS metagenome assembly OOBX01 (sample SAMN06348114, study PRJEB24527) | human gut metagenome | biome: human gut; feature: ankylosing spondylitis patient; material: feces | host: Homo sapiens | place: China | collected 2015-10 | reverse complement strand
GTTGCGATTATTAAAAGGTATGGCAGGGGTGAAAGGCGTTTCAATTAGCTAATCTGTGTGGCAGCGTAGCCAGACTCACCGTAAGCCTGAAATTCACACCAGATAATCAATATGCTGATGGCGTACCAGCTCATTGATCCGCTTAAGATTGAGGATCATCATGATATTGTGTTTATGGCAGTAGAACGTTTTTAGCGATATTTTCAGTTTCTCCAGAATATCTTCCGTTGTCATTTGATTCGCAATGCAGCTCAGAACCTGATGTTGCTTGCGCGAAAGTGACACAGCCGCTTCAGGCACAGAGCAGTAACTGCCATTGATGAGTGCGACAAAATCAATGATAGTGATAGTCCGCGGAACAAAGGTCACCGGCACTTTCCCCAGGCAGCGTTTAATATTAAAGGGGGAGAAAATAATGACATGGACAGGTTTTAATCGTTCAATTTGAGTGAGAAAATTAGAATGAAATACATTATTCATTAATGTATCAATAATGACGAAGGCATTCTGATGCAACATTACGTCGATCTCTTCTTCGTTCTGTATATGAACGACATTACCTTTACTCAGAATGTTTTTCATCGCGGTGAAGAACATCGTATCCCTGGTAATTATAAGAAACATAACCGACTCCTGGTGCGGACATTAACTTTATAATCAGTTTGCCAAAGGTAATTAACAGGACAGGGCTTATAATAATAATAGTTAGCTTACTGTGTATTAATTTGATGTAATGCATGATGCAGATGCTGAGAAAGCATCTGCATCTTTCGGTGGTGTTATTTGACCAGCTCAGGTGTTACCTGACTCACCGCATTGGTGTAGTAAGGCGCACCCCAGCCCGGTTCCGGCCAGAATGCACCATAGCCGTAATCCCACAGGTTATAGGTGGTATTAACCACTTCTCTCAAATGCCACACCTGGATGCCCTGCATATTCACTTCCAGGAAGTTATACGGGACTTTATTGATAAAGCCAGGTTGTTCACCCTGAATGGTGCCGAGGATGGTAACAAAGTGATTACGATAGTTCACTGGATCAAGGAAGCCGCTTTGTCTGGCGAGCAGTCGGCCCTGATAGTTGGCTTCAATATCAGGCTTCGCATAGCTATCCAACGGTAATACAGCGATTTCTAACAACGTATCCGTTTTGCCATTGATAACGTTGATAACCTTCCCACCAAAGCGCGCTTGTTGACCAACATATAACCCCGGCTGGTTATGAACAGCAACAAAACTTTTTTGAATATCAGGTTGGTTATTGCCTTTGATATTTTGCGGAATTGAACTACATGCGGCAAGCAAAAATGAAAGGCTGAGGATGAGTGCACCTTTTGTCATGTTCATGTTACTATCCTTATCAACAAATATTAAAACCATAATAGATATTTCTTTATAGTTTTCATCTGATTCTGAGGTGATATGCCTGATAGTAACGTAAACCTGTCTGATGTTTATATCCTTTCTGTTTAGGTGAACTCAGTTAATTTTGGGGCGTGACATGAATATCCATCACCCCATAATATAGTGCATTGTTTTAAAAGTACATAAAATCTATTTTTATTCAATGATTATAAAGTGCTAATAATCAATATTATGGTATTATATTCTGGTAATGATTTGATAAGCGAATTCTTTTACCAGATGGTATTTCTATTTCCACCCCATAATTTATATCTTTTTCATTAGGCAGTGGCCTCTTTAAATAAGGCGTGTGTGACATTTTTTTTGGGTTAAGCGTCTCGTATTGAAATACTTCGAATTGATATTCAGACATTTCTGCCCATGTTTGAATTTTATTGTATCGGGAGAGTGTCGTAAAGGCTTTAACTTGCTTATAACATTGTTTTTGGAATTCTTGCTGATATTTTAATATGTCATTGTATGAAAGATTGGTTATCCTGGCCTCTAAAAATTTAATTATTGTCGAAGCAATTTCCGCTTTTGCTCGTAAAAGGTTGTCATTAATGGTTAATAATGTTGAAAATAAACCTTCGATTTGTTTGTCAAGATATTGTCCATCTTTATATAATTTGGGGGTAGGGTGTTCTTTATGTAAAAAAATAGTGTCACCTAAATTTGCGTCAGTGAAATTTATATTAAGTAGATCTTCGAAATAAAACCTTGACAAGGTTAGAACGAACCCGGACAGGTTCTGTCCTGTCATATTGAAATCAATAAAGTTGGTTCCGGCAAAGACTTTCATCCTGTTTTTATTTTCACTGTGCTCAATATATAACTTCGTCATTTTTTGATACAGGCTTTGAATATCTTTTATATTAGTTGGTAAGTCAGCTCGTTGTTCAGCAATAAAATTAGTATCTGAAAACATGGTTTGGACACTGAATGTTATGGGTATTCCCTCTTCTACGCTAATTTTAGTTATGATTGCCTTGTCGGGTTTAGGATTAGCGACAACAATGATTCGACATTCAGCACTTTTGTTTTTTTCATATCTAATGTTATTAATCTGATTAAGTATTGATTGTGTCTGTTGCGTAAGTTGTGTCGAACTTATCGTTTCAATGTTAGTAATAAGACTTACAAGTTGAGCCACAACTTTTGAGTAGTCTGCATTTGTATATGTAGTGTTCGTGTGGCACGCATTAATTTGTTGAAGTTGGTGTTGCGCTAAATCATATTGATCAGAGATATATCCTTCTCCAGAGAATGTGGAATTAATGGGTTGTTGTTCTTCCCAATTATCGCAAGGCCACTTCGGTGTGTCTGGCGTTTTAGCATTATCGGTATTTGTTGTGCAGTTATAAATATCGCCGTGATATGTATTTATTATACCTGGGGTAAAGTCAATTGACATAAAATTCCTTATTCATCATTTGTTTTATGCTAAGATGTTTAAATTGGATAATTAGAACAGGAATGGATTTTCTTCTACACACAATAAATGTAATGCGTTATATCTTCCTGATATAATTACCTTTGATTTCCCTTTTATCTCCACCCGGTAATATTTGTGTGTAAAAAAAGGGTAGTGATAGTATCGTAAAGGAAATCGTTAACAACTATCAAAATGCGCTCATTTTAAAAAGTTATTATGTTCTCTGATAGTGTGTGAAGTGATTTTTTTTGTGATGTTTTAGATGTGTAATAATAAAATGGGTTAAGGTATCTTATAATTATTTAATAATTTGTTGTGTAAACCACTGATAAATCATAATCCAGTACGTCTTTAAACTACTGCGCTGTATCGCTGATAACTAAGCAGCTCACTGATACACCATGCTGGACGCGATAATTGGAATCTCACGCAGGGAGTACTGTGTAAATAGCAAAATCGCCTGATGCGCTACGCCTGTCAGGCCTACAAATAACATACTATTCATCGAATTTTCATAACTTTGTAGGTCGGATAAGACGCGCCAGCGTCGCATCCGACATAAATAAAGCGCACTTTTCTAACAACCTGTGGGGGGGATATCGCCGCTTTATTTCAGGCGCTTACCCGCTTCATCAACCACTTTCTCGCCATCTTCCTTGGAGAATGCGCCTTTTTGCGCATCTGGCAGAATTTCCAGCACCACTTCTGAAGGGCGGCACAGGCGAGTTCCCAGCGGCGTCACCACAATCGGGCGATTAATCAGAATCGGGTGCTGAAGCATAAAGTCGATTAACCGATCGTCAGTAAATTTATCTTCCGCAAGGCCCAGCTCCTCATACGGTTCGACGTTTTTACGCAGCAGCGCGCGTACGGAAATCCCCATATCGGCAATGAGTTTGACCAGTTCATCGCGCGTTGGCGGAGTTTCCAGATAATGGATAATGGTCGGTTCTGTGCCGCTGTTGCGGATCATCTCCAGCGTATTACGCGACGTGCCGCAGGCCGGGTTGTGATAAATGGTAATGTTGCTCATATCAGTATCTCATTACAAAGTGAAAGAGAGACGTAGCGCCAGCGCAGCCAGCGTCACAAACAGCACAGGTAGGGTCATGATAATCCCTGTACGGAAGTAATATCCCCAGCTGATAGTCATATTCTTCTGCGAAAGTACGTGCAGCCAGAGTAGCGTAGCCAGGCTACCAATTGGGGTAATTTTCGGTCCCAAATCGCAGCCAATCACATTGGCATAAACCATCGCTTCTTTGATAACGCCAGATGCCGTGCTGCCATCAATGGACAACGCGCCAACCAGTACCGTCGGCATATTGTTCATAATAGAAGAGAGGAAGGCGGTGAGGAATCCGGTGCCGAGCGTCGCGGCCCACAGGCCGTTATCCGCCAGCACGTTGAGTACGCCAGAAAGATATTCCGTTAATCCGGCATTGCGCAGGCCATAAACCACCAGATACATGCCGAGCGAGAAGATGACAATCTGCCAGGGGGCACCGCGCAGGACTTTACCCGTATTAATCGCATGACCGCGTTTAGCGACGACAAATAATATCAGCGCGCCCACAGCTGCAATGGCGCTCACCGGAATGCCGAGCGGTTCCAGGACGAAAAATCCCACCAGCAGAAGCAGTAAAACAACCCAGCCAGTTTTGAACGTAGCAGGATCTTTGATCGCTTCTGCGGGAGATTTCAGCAGCGCCATATCGTAGTTCTGCGGAATATCTTTGCGAAAATAGAGATGTAGCATCACCAGCGTGGCAACAATCGCGGCGATATCCACCGGCACCATCACCGAGGCGTATTCGCGAAAGCCGAGGCCAAAGAAATCAGCGGAAACGATATTCACCAGGTTGGAGACAATAAGCGGCAGGCTGGCGGTATCGGCAATGAATCCGGCCGCCATCACGAACGCCAGCGTAGTGCCTTTACTGAACCCTAAAGCCAGCAGCATGGCGATGACAATCGGTGTCAAAATAAGCGCCGCGCCATCATTGGCAAACAGGGCGGCAACGGCAGCACCGAGCAGGACAATCCAGGTAAACAGCAAGCGACCACGACCATTACCCCAGCGTGAGACGTGCAGCGCCGCCCATTCAAAAAAGCCGGACTCATCCAGCAGCAGGCTGATGATAATGACGGCGATAAACGCAGCCGTCGCGTTCCAGACGATATTCCACACCACCGGAATATCACCCGGATGGACCACGCCCGTAACTAACGCCAGTACTGCGCCGAGCGTTGCACTCCAGCCGATGCCTAAACCTTTCGGCTGCCAGATAACCAATACGATGGTCAGGACAAAAATAGCGCCTGCCAGTAACATAATGCCTCCCGGATAAAACACATCTGAAAATTCATATGTGTTTAGCTAAATTTTTAACTGCAAATGTTCTTACTGTCCCCGGAACAGTTTTGTCGAGCCAGGTTGCGGACAATTGCCTGAATCTTTTCCTGTTCACATCGCCAGGCCTCATCAATAATTTTCGCCGCCCATGCTGGAATATGCGGTGATAAGCGGTAATGAACCCACTTACCTTGCTTGCGGTCCAGCAATAGCCCGCTTTCACGCAGCAATGCCAGGTGGCGGGAGATCTTGGGCTGCGACTGGTCGAGAGCAGTGCAGAGATCGCAGACGCATAACTCTCCCAGTTCGCTGAGCAGTAAAACGATGCCCAGACGGGTTTCATCAGCAAGAATTTTGAACAATTGGATGGGTAACAGAAATGACATATTGCGCTCCTGATTGTTGCAGGTAGTGTCTCTCTTCGAAGCGGATAAGTCAAAAACATATATGACTTAACGAATGTGTAAGTGCAGAGGAAGGTAATAGGTGTGAATTTTGAGTTGGCTATTCATTTGAAAGGAGGTCTGAATCAGGACGTAAAAAAACCGACTTTGCGTCGGTTTTTTACTTTCCAGCCCTGAGTTGGTGGCTCTGGCTGGAGTGAGAGAGTTCTTATCTAACAGCTCAATACTATTAGCCAGTGGCTAACATTGCAAGAATTAGCGATTTCTTCAGCTGGCGGAGGGAGCACTTCGGTATATATCGCAGTGACGATTTATATACTTTCACTGGGTCATCGTCATATTAAGCCTTGTCCGAATCCGGATGTAAAAAAACCGACTTTGCGTCGGTTTTTTACTTTCCAGCCCTGAGTTGGTGGCTCTGACTGGAGTGAGATAGCCATCATCTAACGCATCAATGCTAATACCATACTGAAACTATTGCAAGGACGTGCTGGTTTTATAACCTGCATGTACTGTATGATTATCCAGTTAGCTCTGAGGCATTTTCACTCTGGCAATGCGCATAAACGCTTTCAAAGTCCTGGTCAGAAGTACGGGTGGTGCCGTTAACTGATGCTCTGGCCGGAGTGAGAGAGTTCTTATCTAACAATGAGACATGCGCCGTGACAGGCAGTGGATGAGTAAGCGGATGCATTCTCACTCCATCGCATGGAGAAAACGGGTGATTGATAAAGCAATCATCGTTCTAGGGGCGTTAATTGCGCTGCTGGAACTGATCCGCTTTCTGCTTCAGCTTCTGAACTGATAGCGGAAACGTAATTAAGGGCTAAGAGCACACTACTCTTAGCCCTTTAACATTTAACGCATTGTCACGAACTCTTCTGCCGCCGTTGGGTGAATGGCGACGGTATTGTCGAAGTCTTTTTTGGTTGCCCCCATCTTCAGCGCCACCGCGAAGCCCTGCAACATTTCGTCCATACCAAAGCCAATGCCGTGAATACCGACAATCTTCTCTTCCGATCCAACGCACACCAGCTTCATGCGGCACGGCTGGCGGTGAGTGGTGACGGCGGTATACATCGCGGTGAAAGAGGATTTATACACTTTCACCTGATCGTCGCCATACTGCTCGCGCGCCTGCGGTTCCGTTAAACCAACAGTACCAATCGGCGGATGGCTGAAGACCACGGTCGGAATGTTGCTGTAATCCAGATGCTCATCCGGCTTGTTATTAAACAGGCGTTCAGAGAGACGGCGACCCGCTGCAACTGCTACCGGTGTCAGTTCTACTGCACCCGTGTTATCGCCGACCGCGTAAATACCTTCAACGTTGGTGTTTTGATATTTATCGACGACGATATAGCCTTTTTCGTTGGTTTTTACACCAGCGGCTTCCAGGTTGATGTTGTCATTGGCAGGCTCGCGACCAATCGCCCAAATCAGGCAATCCACCGTTTCACTGCGACCATCTTCCAGCTCCAGCGTCAGGCTACCATCGGCATTTTTCACTACCACTTTCGGGATGGCGTTGGTATGCAACTGTGGGCCTTCGGCGTTCATCACTTCGACCAGCGTTTCAGAGATCATCGGGTCGAAGCTGCGCAGCGGCGCATGTTTACGCACAAACAGATGCGTTTTCGCGCCGAGGCCGTTAATCACGCCAGCCAGCTCAACGGCGATGTAACCCGCGCCAACAACCGCCACGCGCTCTGGCAAAGCAGGAAGGGCGAAGAAGCCATCGGAATCAATACCGTATTCCACGCCCGGAATATCCGGGTGGCTCGGACGACCGCCGGTGGCGATCAGAATATGATCGGCCGTGATGGTTTCACCGTTAACTTCCAGCGTTTTGGCATCAACGAAGCGGGCAAAGCCTTTGATTACATCAACGTTATTTTTACCGAGCACGTTTTCATAGGAAGTATGAATACGGTCGATATAGGCGGTACGGCTGGCGATCAACGTTTCCCAGTTGAATTTATTGATAGTGGTATCAAAACCATAATCCGGGCCGTACATATGGATCGCTTCACGGATTTGCGCCGCGTGCCACATCACTTTTTTCGGCACACAGCCAACATTTACGCAGGTGCCGCCCAGCTCTTTGGCTTCAATCAGCGCACATTTCTGGCCGTACATAGCCGCGCGGTTGATGGAGGCGATACCGCCGCTGCCGCCGCCGATGGCGATGTAATCATAGTGTTTAGTCATGACAAAGTGTCCTTATCGTTGATTACCGCGATTGTAGCGCGAGACGTAATAGGTGCCAGCAATGGCTGCAATTACTCCGGCACGATCCAGCTTACGGTGGCGTGCCCGGTGCCTGCCGGAACCAGTTTGCTGTGCAGCCACGGCAGCACGTTATTCATCTGTTGTTCCAGTTTCCACGGCGGGTTAATCACAATCATGCCGGAAGCGGTCATGCCACGGCGATCGCTGTCTGGCAGTACCGCCAGTTCAATTTGCAGAATTTTGCGAATACCGGTCGCTTCCAGATCGTGGATCATGCGCTTAATTTGCTGACGCAGCACCACCGGATACCACAGTGCGTAAATACCAGTGGCGAAACGTTTGTAACCTTCTGCTATCCCGCTGACCACCGCTTGATAGTCAGTTTTCATTTCATACGGCGGGTCGATAAGGATTAAACCACGGCGGGAAACCGGCGGCAGTTTGGCCTTAAGCTGCTGGAAACCGTCGGCTTTTTCGACACGCGCACGGCTATCTTTCTGAAATTCAGAACGCAACAACGGGTAATCGCTCGGGTGCAGTTCGGTCAGTTGCAGGCTGTCCTGTTCACGCAGTAGCAGGCGAGCAATCAACGGCGAACCGGGGTAGTAACGCAACTGACCGCTACGGTTGAAGTGTTTTACCACATTGATGTACGCCTCCAGTTCTGCGGGCAAATCGTCCTGCTGCCAGATACGGGCGATGCCTTCGAGATATTCGCCGGTACGCTCGGCATGTTCGCTGCCTAACTGATAACGCCCGGCCCCTGCGTGGGTGTCGAGATAGAGAAACGGTTTATCTTTCTCTTTCAGCGACTCGATGATCAGGCTCTGAACGGTATGTTTAAGGACGTCGGCGTGGTTGCCAGCGTGAAAGCTGTGGCGATAACTGAGCATGGGTAAAGGTGTTCCGGTAAGTAAAAATCGGCCCGTATTCGGGGCGCACAAAAGCGTATCAGGACAGTATACCGAAAAGAGGCCGCCGCCGCGAAAGCGTAACGTTTCTCATTGAAATTCACTACACTTAACCCCATGCTACACACATTATGTAAAGCGCCTGTTGAGCGCTTCCTTAACCTCTTTAACCAGGACTGCGCGAATGACGAATCCGTTACTGACTCCCTTTGAATTGCCTCCGTTTTCTAAAATTCTCCCGGAACATGTCGTTCCAGCCGTGACTAAGGCATTGAACGACTGCCGCGAAAACGTGGAGCGCGTAGTAGCGCAAGGGGCACCGTACACCTGGGAAAATCTCTGCCAGCCGCTGGCGGAAGTGGACGATGTGTTGGGGCGTATCTTCTCCCCGGTCAGCCACCTGAACTCGGTGAAAAATAGCCCGGAACTGCGTGAAGCCTACGAACAAACCCTGCCGCTGCTGTCGGAATACAGCACTTGGGTAGGGCAACATGAAGGGCTGTATAAAGCGTATCGCGACCTGCGCGATGGCGATCATTACGCCACGCTGAACACGGCGCAGAAGAAAGCGGTTGATAACGCACTGCGCGACTTTGAACTCTCTGGCATAGGTCTGCCGAAAGAGAAACAGCAGCGTTACGGCGAAATTGCGACCCGTCTTTCTGAACTGGGCAACCAGTACAGCAACAACGTCCTCGATGCGACAATGGGCTGGACCAAACTCGTTACCGACGAAGCGGAGCTGGCGGGGATGCCAGAAAGCGCGCTGGCTGCGGCAAAAGCCCAGGCCGAAGCGAAAGAGCTGGAAGGTTATTTGCTGACGCTGGATATCCCAAGCTACTTGCCGGTAATGACCTACTGCGACAACCAGGCTCTGCGTGAAGAGATGTATCGCGCTTACAGCACCCGCGCCTCCGATCAAGGCCCAAACGCCGGTAAATGGGATAACAGCAAGGTGATGGAAGAGATCCTCGCGCTGCGTCACGAACTGGCGCAACTGCTGGGCTTTGAAAACTACGCCTTTAAATCCCTTGCCACTAAAATGGCAGAAAACCCGCAGCAGGTGCTGGATTTCTTAACCGATCTGGCAAAACGCGCGCGTCCACAAGGCGAAAAAGAGCTGGCGCAATTGCGTGCCTTTGCCAAAGCCGAATTTGGCGTCGATGAGTTGCAGCCGTGGGATATCGCTTACTACAGCGAAAAACAAAAACAGCACCTCTACAGCATCAGTGACGAACAGCTGCGTCCGTACTTCCCGGAAAACAAAGCGGTTAACGGCCTGTTTGAAGTGGTTAAGCGTATTTACGGCATCACCGCTAAAGAGCGTAAAGATGTTGATGTCTGGCATCCGGATGTACGTTTCTTCGAACTGTATGACGAAAATAACGAACTGCGCGGTAGCTTCTACCTCGATCTGTATGCCCGTGAAAACAAGCGCGGCGGGGCGTGGATGGATGACTGCGTAGGCCAGATGCGTAAAGCTGATGGTTCTTTGCAAAAACCGGTCGCGTATTTGACTTGTAACTTCAACCGCCCGGTAAATGGTAAACCGGCGCTGTTCACTCACGACGAAGTGATCACCCTCTTCCACGAGTTCGGTCACGGCCTGCACCATATGCTGACCCGCATCGAAACCGCTGGTGTTTCCGGTATCAGCGGTGTGCCGTGGGATGCGGTCGAACTGCCGAGTCAGTTTATGGAAAACTGGTGCTGGGAGCCGGAGGCGCTGGCGTTTATCTCTGGTCACTATGAAACCGGCGAACCGCTGCCGAAAGAGTTGCTGGATAAAATGCTGGCGGCGAAGAACTACCAGGCGGCGCTGTTTATTCTGCGTCAGCTGGAGTTCGGCCTGTTTGATTTCCGCCTTCATGCCGAGTTCCGCCCGGATCAGGGGGCAAAAATCCTCGAAACTCTGGCAGAAATCAAGAAACTGGTTGCCGTGGTGCCATCTCCGTCCTGGGGCCGTTTCCCGCACGCTTTCAGCCATATTTTCGCCGGTGGTTATGCCGCAGGTTACTACAGCTACCTGTGGGCTGACGTACTGGCGGCAGATGCTTTCTCGCGCTTTGAGGAAGAGGGCATTTTCAACCGTGAAACCGGGCAGTCGTTCCTCGACAACATTCTGAGCCGTGGCGGTTCAGAAGAGCCGATGGATCTGTTCAAACGCTTCCGTGGTCGTGAACCGCAGCTGGATGCGATGCTGGAGCATTACGGCATTAAGGGCTGATCATTCAGTGAAAATCTGCTTAATTGATGAAACAGGCACCGGAGACGGTGCCTTATCTGTTCTGGCGGCCCGCTGGGGGCTGGAGCACGATGAAGACAACCTGATGGCGCTGGTGTTAACGCCGGAACATCTGGAATTGCGCAAGCGTGATGAGCCAAAACTTGGCGGCATCTTTGTTGATTTTGTTGGCGGAGCGATGGCGCACCGACGCAAATTCGGCGGTGGTCGCGGTGAGGCGGTGGCGAAAGCGGTGGGCATTAAAGGCGATTATTTGCCGGATGTGGTGGATGCCACTGCAGGACTTGGGCGCGATGCCTTTGTACTGGCTTCAGTCGGCTGCCGCGTGCGGATGCTGGAGCGTAATCCAGTGGTTGCCGCGCTACTCGACGACGGCCTGGCGCGTGGTTATGCGGATGCGGAAATCGGCGGCTGGTTGCAGGAGCGGTTGCAGTTAATTCACGCCTCCAGCCTGACGGCGCTGACTGATATTACCCCGCGCCCGCAGGTGGTTTATCTCGACCCGATGTTCCCGCATAAGCAGAAAAGCGCGCTAGTGAAAAAAGAGATGCGTGTCTTTCAGTCGCTGGTGGGACCGGATCTTGATGCCGATGGATTACTGGAGCCTGCACGCTTGCTGGCGACCAAACGCGTGGTGGTAAAGCGCCCGGACTACGCGCCACCGCTGGCGAATGTCGCCACGCCAAACGCGGTAGTCACTAAAGGGCATCGCTTTGATATCTATGCAGGTACGCCAGTGTAAAACTAAAACAGGGTAGCGATAACGCTACCCTGCTTTCTGCAAGAATAATTAATGGCTTTCCGGCGTCGCAATCATGCGTTTCAGCCACGGCACCATCAACAGCATCACTACTGCAACGCCCAGCGTGACCAGACCAATCTTACCAAACACGTTGGTATAGACGGGCAACGTCTCAAGCGGATCGGTAATGTTGTCCGGCACCGCGGTAAATGTTGCCACATAGCCGCCCAGCAAGAACGCGGCAGCCTGCGTCAGGAACCACATCCCGAGAATAAAGCCCATCAAATGCTGCGGCACCAGGGCAGCAATCATCGCCAGGCCAAGGGCGCTAATAAACAGTTCACCTAAGCTCTGGAATAAGTACACCAGCACGATAAACCATGGCGATGTCAGCCCTTGTGCATCCGCAAACCACATTCCCGCAGCTGCCGCCGTCAAAAAGCCCAGTGAGCACATAAACATGCCGAGAGTAAATTTCATCGGCATCGAGAGGTCTTTGCCTTTGTTACCCAGATGCGTGTAAATGCCTGCCAGTATTGGGCTGGCGAGTACCACCCAGAACGGGTTAAGCGCCTGGAAGCTGACCGGGTTGATGGAAAAACCGAGAATTTCATGATGCACGTTGTTGATGGCAAAGAAGTTCAGCGATGTTGGCATCTGGGCGTAGAGAATGTAAAACACCACCGCTTCGAGCATCAGGACAAAGGCGACAAACATTTTATTGCGCCCGGTTTTATCCAGCTTGAATGCCTGACGAAAGAAGATGATGGTGACGACGATGGAGAGAACAATCAGCACCAGATTGGCGACTTCTACGTTGTGCATCAGCCATGCGCATACGAAGATCATCACCACGCTGCCAAGTAACACGTACAACAGTTTGCTGAAGCTCATTGGCCGGAAGTCGGGTTCAGAACCAATGTCTTTCACCATTCCACGACAGGCGATGTAAACCAGTAATGCGATAATTAACCCCGCCCCGCACAGGTTGTAGGTGACTGAATAACCGAATCTATCAGCGATCACAGGGGCCAGCGATAACGCTATCAACGAGCCGATGTTGATCGACATATAGAACAGGGTGAATGCGCCATCAAGCCGCGGATCTTTCGGCGGATAGCACTTCGAAAGCAAGCTGGCTGGGTTAGCTTTAAACAGGCCGTTACCTACAGCGATAGTCCCCAGGGCGATGAAAATCAGGTCAGGCTTAAGTAGCGACATGCCGGTCATGAAGTAGCCAATCGCCAGCACAAGTGCACCAAGAACAATGGTGCGTTTGGTCCCCAGCAGGTGGTCGCCGACATAGCCGCCAATGGAAATGAGGCCATAGACCAGCGCAGCAAAAGCACCAAAAGTGACAAAAGCCTGCTCTTGCGAGAATCCAAGCTGTTTAACGAAGAAAACCGCCAGTACGCCCTGCACGCCGTAGTAGCCGAATCGCTCCCATAACTCGACAAAAAAGATCATGAAAAATGGGCGAGGTTGCTGCAGCATCCCCATGGGTGTTGTTGTATTCATATTTATTAACCTTCCAATACCATCCTGAAAAGTATGAACGCGTAAGGGATAACGCGCGAAAAAGTTTACATCTGTCAGAGATTCTTAATATTGATGCGGTGAATAGATTAATACACTATTACAACAGAAAATAACCAGCTGATCACACTAATGATGGAAAATATGATGGTGTTAAATATTGTATTGGCTGGGGATTTTGATTGCGAACGCAGACCGTAGGCCAGATAAGGTGTTTACGCTGGATCAGGTAACAAGGCGCGCCAAAAAGCAAAACGCCCGCATATGCGGGCGTTCAGGAACACGTCGTAGAGGGAAGATTATTCTTCTTCGTCGCGCAGCGGAACAATCAGCATATCAACGTGAACGGTGTTGATCAGCTGACGTGCGGAAGACATCAGTTTGCTCCAGAAGTCCTGGTGGTGACCACAAACCACCAGATCCATATCGTATTTCTTGATTGCATCGACCAGAACTTGGCCCAGGTCGCCGCTGCCGCTCAGGGTTTCAGTGATTGGGTAGCCTGCATTAGTGGAAAGCTCGGTCAGCGCATGATGTGTCTCTTCTGAGATGCGTTTCTGCATATCACCCAGATTCACATCAATAAGCCCGGTGTATAGGTCAGAGTAGTTTACATCTACGTGGATCAGAGAAACTTTCGCATTGTAGGGGCGAGCCATAGAGACTGCTTTCTCTACCAGAACTTTGCTTTCCGGGGAGAGATCGACCGCGATGAGAATGTGTTTATAAGCCATAGTGTTACTCCTTCCATAAAGTTGTCGATGACTGGCCAGCTAGCGTTTCTTGTGCCGTTACGTCACCCGCGTCCTGCGAACTACGTGCGCGGGGCTAACCCAGCCGTAAAGATTCAGTGTTAAGACCATCCTTACCTTATAGCGACCCGGATGATCCGTCAATCCGCCTTGCTTACCCGTTAGATAAACAAATTTTCGACATGAATATATTGATAGTGGTTAACCTTCTGGAAAAAAAACAACCTGATCTCCTACACTATCTATAGAGCCGCTCGGATGTTGGTCACCACAAAAGCGGTTTCTCCAGGACCTGGTGTTAACTGATTGGCAGCGTATCGGGAGCGGTAGCCCCGGGGTGGAACTCCGCGGGCAGGTCGCCGGGGAGGAGGTATGATAAGCACCGTCGCATTATTTTGGGCTTTATGTGTCGTTTGCATTGTTAACATGGCGCGCTATTTCTCATCACTACGCGCGTTGTTAGTGGTACTGCGTAACTGCGATCCATTGCTCTATCAATATGTTGATGGAGGGGGCTTTTTTACCTCACATGGCCAACCCAACAAACAGGTGCGTCTCGTTTGGTATATCTATGCCCAACGTTATCGCGATCATCACGATGATGAATTTATTCGCCGCTGTGAGCGGGTGCGTCGGCAGTTTATTCTGACCAGCGCATTGTGTGGTCTGGTGGTGGTCAGCCTGATTGCATTGATGATTTGGCATTAAGCACTTCAGCAATAATAACGTATAAAAAAAGCGGGCCAGTAAACTGACCCGCTCGAGACTGATTACAAACGCAAAATTGCCTGATGCGCTACGCTTATCAGGCCTACATAATCTCTGCAATCTATTGAATTTGCATGTTTTTGTAGGCCGGATAAGGCGTTCACGCCGCATCCGGCATGAACAAAGCGCACTATGTCAACAATCTGAAGCGGGCCAGCTGACCCGCTCGTTTTGGTGTGTACGATTACAGGAACTGCAAGGAGAGCCAGTACAGCCCGCCGGAAAGCAGTACCGCAGCCGGAAGGGTAAACACCCAGGCCATCAGAATACTGGTTACGGTTTTACGCTGTAAGCCGCCGCCATCTACCACCATCGTCCCCGCGACAGAAGAGGAGAGTACGTGAGTAGTGGAAACCGGCATCCCGGTATAACTCGCCAGGCCGATAGACACTGCCGCCGTCATCTGGGCAGACATCCCCTGAGCGTAGGTCATGCCTTTCTTACCGATTTTCTCACCGATAGTCGTTGCCACACGACGCCAGCCAATCATCGTACCGATACCTAACGCCAGCGCGACCGCCATGATGATCCACACCGGTGCATACTCGATGGTGCTAAGCATGTCGGACTTCAGTTTCTTCAACAGGCGCTGATCGTCAGCACTCACGCCAGGCATCTTCACCACTTTGTCGATAGTGTCAGAAACGCACAGCATAATGCGGCGCATCTGGCTACGTTGATCAAGCGACAGCTTGTCGTAGCTTTCCACATCGGTAGTCAACATGCCTTTCAGGCGGTTGAGCGCGTTAATGGTATTCGACGGATGGCAATGGAACTCCGCGGGTTGCGTTGCGCCAGCTTCCGGAGCCGGTACTAACTGATCAGCACCGGTAGCCTGTTTCAGCAGCGCAGGATGCTGCTCAAAGTAAGCTTCGACGTTGTTGATGGCATCACGGGTACGGGTGATTTCGTAGCCAGTGGCATTCATATTCACCACGAAGCCTGCTGGTGCGACGCCAATCAATACCAACATAACCAGACCAATGCCTTTCTGACCATCGTTCGCGCCGTGCGAAAACGCCACGCCGATAGCGGAAAGGATCAGCGCAATACGCGTCCAGAACGGCGGCTTTTTCTTGCCGTCTTTCTTTTCACGCTCCGCTGGGGTCAGGTGGATACGGGCGCGTTTCTTGGTGCCGCTCCAGTAGCGACGCAGCAAGAAAATCAGACCGCCAGCAAACACCAGGCCGACAATAGGGGAAACGATCAGAGAACCGAAAATACTTAATACTTTCGGGATATTGAGTGCATCCACCACTGACGTCCCGGTCATCAACGCATTGGTTAAACCAATCCCGATGATCGCGCCAATCAGCGTATGAGAGCTGGATGCAGGTAAACCAAAGTACCAGGTACCCAGGTTCCAGATAATCGCCGCCAGCAACATAGAGAACACCATGGCAAGGCCATGAGACGATCCCATATTAAGCAGCAGATCCGTCGGCAGCATATGCACAATGGCATAGGCAACACTCAGACCACCCAGCAAAACACCCAAAAAGTTGAACACCGCCGCCATAACCACGGCGAGCTGAGAACGCATCGCGCGGGTATAGATAACGGTTGCCACGGCGTTGGCTGTGTCATGGAAACCATTGATGGCTTCGTAGAACAGCACAAAAGCCAGTGCAAGCAATAATAACAGCCCGGTATGCAAATCCAGGCCAGCAAACAAATGTAGCATAGGACGTTACGCCATTTTGAGGACATGAACGCGGCGCATTATCAGTGACTTTCGCGGCGCGGGCAAAGTGAAATATAGACTTTTTTTGATTTGCCTCCTGTATGGATTTCACTCAAAAAATAATTATCTTATATAATTCAGGCAAATACTTCCTTTTAGTAATATTGATGCTGGTGCGACCACTGAGGAATCTTTACAATTCACGCCCGTTTTTTCTAAGAGGAGCGCAACGTGGAAAGGTTTGATGCCATTATTATAGGCGCTGGTGCGGCGGGTATGTTCTGTTCTGCGCTGGCAGGTCAGGCAGGACGCCGGGTTCTGCTGATCGATAATGGTAAAAAACCAGGGCGCAAAATCCTTATGTCTGGCGGTGGGCGCTGCAACTTTACCAACCTTTATGTCGAACCAGGCGCTTATCTGAGCCAGAATCCGCATTTTTGTAAGTCTGCACTCGCGCGTTTTACCCAGTGGGATTTCATTGATCTGGTCAATAAACACGGCATCGCCTGGCACGAGAAAACGTTAGGACAACTCTTCTGCGATGACTCCGCGCAGCAGATTGTCGACATGCTGGTGGATGAGTGCGAGAAGGGCAATGTAACCTTCAGATTGCGTAGCGAAGTGCTGAGTGTGGCGAAGGATGAAACAGGCTTCACGCTTGAACTGAACGGCATGACTGTCGGTTGCGAAAAGCTGGTCATCGCGACCGGTGGGCTGTCAATGCCGGGGCTGGGCGCGTCGCCGTTTGGTTATAAGATTGCCGAACAATTTGGCCTCAACGTGCTGCCGACCCGTGCGGGTCTGGTGCCATTCACTCTGCATAAACCGTTGCTCGAAGAGTTACAGGTGCTGGCGGGCGTGGCGGTGCCTTCCGTGATTACCGCTGAAAACGGCATCGTTTTCCGTGAGAACTTACTCTTCACCCATCGCGGCTTGTCTGGACCGGCGGTGTTGCAGATTTCAAGCTACTGGCAACCGGGTGAATTTGTCAGTATCAATCTGCTACCTGATGTGGACCTCGAAACCTTCCTGAATGAGCAGCGTAACGCACATCCGAATCAGAGCCTGAAAAACACACTGGCGGTTCATCTACCGAAGCGGTTGGTTGAACGCTTACAGCAACTCGGGCAAATCCCGGATGTTTCGCTAAAACAGCTCAACGTGCGTGACCAACAGGCACTGATTAGCACATTGACCGACTGGCGCGTACAACCCAACGGCACTGAAGGCTATCGCACTGCCGAAGTGACGCTCGGCGGCGTGGACACCAACGAACTCTCTTCACGGACGATGGAAGCGCGCAAAGTGCCTGGGCTGTACTTCATCGGCGAAGTGATGGACGTCACCGGCTGGCTGGGGGGCTATAACTTCCAGTGGGCGTGGTCGAGTGCATGGGCTTGTGCGCAGGATTTGATTGCAGCGAAGTCGTCCTGACCTGTTACCTAAAGATGAAAATTATTAGAGCCGCATTAAAAATGAGCTAATTTTGATAGTGGCTATCTTGTGATTATTTTCTAATGAGCCCGTGAACTGAAACCCTCCAGGCTTAATATAAGGTGGAAGGAAAGGTGATTGAAAACTCACCCAGTGGCCAGATCTTTATAAAATATGAACAGGCTGAAAAAGACAGTAACTTTGTTGTTTTTTTATCCTTAACCACTATGCATTAATGCTGCGTTATTTCATGATGCCTAAGAAAAACCAGCGTTACGCAAATGGTCAACGCTGGTTTTATCCGGTACGTTGCAATTATTTTTTAGCAGAACCTGCTTCTAATATTGAAACGATTGAGAACAACGTAAAGCATACCGCTCCCAAACCGACCAAAACCCGCGAAGGAATAAAATATCCCATGTCGGTCTGCGCCATTTCCGCAAGAAACGATGCCAGGAAAAGGCAAAACAGGCAGGTGAAGACGGGAATCATCGGTATTCTGTTGGCTAACGAACAGGTACGTCTCCATACCAGTGCCAGTAGCCAGACTTTTGAGAATATGCTGTAACAGATCATTCCGAGGCAAATAAGAATAATGCCGGGAGCCAGTCGGGCGCTTGCATCGGAACTGACTAAGACGTATATCCCCTGCAGTACCGTGATTGAGCCGAGAAAAATAACCCAATAACACCACAGCCAGTGTTCTTTAGTTGAAAACGTATTACGTGTTTGATGGACAATTGTGGCAACAAGGCCAATTAGACAGGCACAGATTGCGGTTAACCCAAGCAATACGTGACCCGCGACATAATGCGGAGTTATGTCAGCACTACGTAACAGCGTAATAGACCAAATGAAACCGAGCAGGGTGAGTAAAACGGGAACGGCAATGAGGCAGTTACCGATTAATGAAGAATAAGCCTGTACCGGTGTTCCGTCGCTCTTGCTCCCCGCTGCATTTTTGGGAATGAGCAGAAAGTGACCGGATGACGCTGCCACCGTCGATACACAGGCGGCAATCATACCAACGCCGAAAATAACATGGCCGGCGACAAACTCGTCTGCCATCACATCATTGCCTGCTAACAGTGCCCAACCCCATATCATGGTGATAATTGACCCCGCATAGCCAATAATGGGGAACAATGTATTGTAAAACGTATTAACGCCGCGCGTGAGCTGCGAAATGATAATAAATGCGGTAGTGAATAATGCCAGGCATATGGCCGCCAGAGAAATCAGCACATGACCCGCGACGAAATACTCGCTTTGCCCTGAACTTTCCAGCACAAAGCCACCTAACGCGATACAAATTAAGCCCATAATCAAAGGGATTAATTTGAAAAGCCACCCGATATATATGTTCACTTTAAACTCCTCAGGTATCCCTGCTAATATTGAAATATGCATTAATGATAATTTCATCCTGTTAATATAATGACGAGATATCATTAAAGACAAATGCATAGCATAACTATAGCGGGGTTTACTTTGCAGAGCGCTACTTTTCAGCGTTCAAAAGGCCATGATAAATAAAAATTTATCCTAAGATTAATTCTTATGCTGTTGTTTTTTACAATTATCTTCCAGGGAGGGATTATTCTTCATTATTTGGTAAAAGACCGGATAGTCTCGGTGCTTAAAATCAGCGAACATATAAGTATTATTATTTTATATCGTCGTAAATCTGTTTTTCAGACAAGTATCATTTATTTTGTTACAAACAATTCAAAAATATCACAGGTTATTTATGAAAGCAATTGACAATCAGATTAGAAACATCTCTTCAAGCCATCAAGATAAGCATTCAGATAAAGTTAACAGTCATCAACACCATGGCAAGGTTGATAAAACACATCGTGCAAAGATAGTTGAATTTGATAAACTGGATAATGATTCGCAAATAGATAACGATTTTGGCCTGCATATCATCTATTTCCTGCAACATGGTCACTGGAAGGTAAATGATCGTAGTCACCAGATGGAGAAAGTATGGTTTTACAATAGTGAACCTTCTATAGATATTCAAGAATATAATAGATTCGCCGACAATACTACTGATACGTTTATCTTTACAATTATACCAGACAATAACCATGTGTTAAAATTATCGTCTCCCATTACCGTTACTGTTGAGTGTAAGGGCGGTTATTATTTTATTAATTCCTCTGGAGATAAATCAGATATAATTTATAAAGTTGATGGGCTTTCTATCATAGCGAGAAATTTCTTTACTCTTCTTAGTGGTAATTTCAAACCTGACTGGCGTTGGGATGTCTCTAAGGAGACGTTTACTAAGGAAAAGTTTGATAGCTATGTTAGATCTGTGTTTTCAAAAATAGACTTCTATAAACAGTGTGGTGTGATTAACCCACAAAATGCCAACACGGCTTATTTTGGCGATACAGATGGAAGAGTAGGCGCTGTACTTTATGCATTGCTCGTTTCAGGGCATATAGGCATCAGGGAAAAGGGTTGGAGTTTATTATGTGAATTATTAAAACACGAAGAGATGGCTTCATCTGCATACAAACATAAAAATAATAAAGTGCTCTACGATTTATTAAATACGAGAGACATGATCTTGAATGAGTTGCATCAACATGTTTTTTTAAAGGACGATGCGATAACCCCTTGTATCTTCCTTGGGGATCATACAGGCGATAGATTTAGTACTATTTTTGGTGATAAATATATCCTTACTTTGCTAAATTCTATGCGAAATATGGAGGGTAATAAAGATAGCCGTATTAATAAAAATGTCGTCGTTCTGGCTGGAAATCATGAAATCAATTTTAATGGTAACTATACTGCACGACTAGCAAATCATAAACTCTCTGCCGGTGATACGTATAACTTAATTAAAACGCTCGATGTTTGTAATTATGACTCAGAAAGGCAAGTTTTAACCAGTCATCACGGAATAATAAGAGATGAAGAAAAAAAATGTTATTGTCTCGGTGCTTTGCAGGTTCCATTTAATCAGATGAAAAATTCTACTGATCCTGAGGAATTAGCCAATATTTTTAATAAAAAACATAAAGAACACATGGATGATCCTCTATTCCATCTAATCCGAAGCAATACTTTGAAACCCACACCTGTATATGCTAATTATTTTGATAACACTACTGATTTCAGACCAGCACGTAAACGTATCTTCATATGTGGGGAGACACTCAAAGGTGAAGACCCCAGCAAATACATTAGACAAAAATATGGGCATCATGGGGTCGGGGTAGATCAGAATCAACAATTTGATAATGGTATTATGGGGCTAAATTCCCTGAAGGAAGCACGTGATAAAAATAATAAAATAATTTATTCCTCAGGGCTTAGTTGTTTTCAATCTCATTAAAACTCCATGAATACGGTGGTATGTCTTTTTAATCCTGCCAGTATTTCATAGGTTTTATTAATCGATTGTAGAGGTATGTACTGATGACGCCTCTACAATCTTTAGGGACTTTCTCTGCTATGAGATAAGAAATTTCATATTATGCTTTAAGGCTGAATGATTTGTGCAAAATATAAATATTTTTCCATCGAATATGAGGTGTATGTCATAAGATAAAATGTTAACTATGTATTCCTCGCGGTGAATAATATGAGGTAAAAGATGAAAATTGGAACTGTGGCAGGCACTAACGGCAGTACAACGACAATCGCAACAAATGATATGGTGCAAGAGCATGTTACCAACTTCACTAAAGAACTGTTTGGGTATATTGCAAATGGTATAGGTGATGATATATCAAGTATTGCCAGGACAATGCTCGGTGAAGTTGTAGAAAAAATTGATGATTGGCAAATAGAACGTTTCCAACAATCTATTCAAGATGACAAAATTTCATTTACCATACAAACGAATCATTCAAAAAAATATAGTATGCTATCGGGCATGCGCGCTCATATTCTACGTAGGGATAATAATTATCAGTTTATTGTGACAATTAATAGTATAAATTACGGCTGCTATCTTGATAATACCGATATTAATTGGTGCAGCATTGTTTATTTACTTAATAATATGACAGTAAATGATGATGCTAATGATGTTGCAGTTACTGAGTCGTACAAACCCATCTGGAACTGGAAAATATCGCAATACAATGTATTTGATATTAAATTCGAAACAATGATAAAACCCCAGTTCGCTGACAGAACCTATTTCTCCAATTGTTCACCTGTTGATCCCACAAGTACCAGGCCGACCTATTTTGGCGATACCGATGGCTCAGTCGGTGCAGTTTTGTACGCGCTTTTTGCAACGGGACATTTGGGAATCATGGCTGAAGGAGAAAATTTCCTTAGCCAGTTGCCTAATATAGAAGATGAAGTTCTCAACGTATTGCTAAGGGAGAACTTTAATGAGCAACTTGACACTAATGTTAATATAATAATCAGTATCCTGAACAGAAGAGACATTGTTTTAGAAAGTCTTCAGCCTTATTTGGTTATTAATAAAGACGCAGTCACGCCATGTACGTTTCTGGGCGACCAGACTGGCGATCGATTTAGTAATATCTGTGGCGATAAATTTATCATCGATTTATTAAAACGCATAATGAGTATCAATGAAAACGTTCATGTATTAGCTGGAAATCATGAAACGAATTGCAATGGTAACTATATGCAGAACTTCACGCGCATGAAACCACTTGATGAGGATACCTACTCTGGGATAAAAGATTATCCTGTATGTTTCTATGACCCCAAATACAAAATAATGGCAAATCATCATGGGATAACTTTTGATGATCAGCGAAAACGTTACATTATAGGACCGATAACAGTCTCTAGTGATGAAATGACCAATGCTCTCGAACCGGTCGAATTAGCGGCAATTATCAATAAAAAGCACCATGCTGTAATTAATGGCAAAAAGTTTAAAAATAGCCGGGCTATCTCTTGTCGATCCTTTAATCGTTATTTTTCTGTTTCGACAGATTACAGACCTAAACTTGAAGCACTATTAGCATGCTCACAAATGTTAGGTATAAATCAAGTTGTTGCACATAACGGTAATGGTGGAAGAGAATGTATAGGTGAAACGGGGACAGTTTTAGGTCTTAACGCCCGTGACAGTAAACATGCTGGAAGAATGTTCAGCATGCATAATTGCCAAATTAACCCTGGTGCAGGGCCTGAGATAACCACTCCCTGGAAGTCTTACCAGCATGAAAAAAACAGAAATGGACTTATGCCTTTGATCAGAAGGCGCACAATGTTACAGCTCTGAACCATAGACAACATGAATATTAATGTTACTATCTGGTTGAGACTGTTGATAAAACGTAAAAAGGAATGCTCTGTTCCTGCAACTGAACAGGCGTGAAACGCTATCCAACAGGATGGATACCGTTTTGTCAGCCAGTTTTATAGATCACACTTATGAGTATGCGTGTTTCATTTACGGCCAGGAATGCTGATGATGACAACATTACTACCCGTTTTCACTAAGCCTTCCCCGTTGGCGCTCAATGCTCTGCGCGCTGGTCGTATTTGTCGTTTCCTTCTTATCCCGGATGGAAGAATCCGCTGAACGTCGTTCGGCGGCAGTTGTAACACGCGTCGTTTGCTTACAGGGATTATGGCGGGTCGATTATGGATAAGAGTAAGCGCCATCTGGCGTGGTGGGTTGTCGGGTTACTGGCGGTGGCGGCTATCGTGGCGTGGTGGCTGTTGCGCCCGGCAGGTGTGCCGGAAGGCTTTGCCGTCAGCAATGGGCGCATTGAAGCGACGGAAGTGGATATCGCCAGCAAAATTGCCGGGCGTATCGACACCATTCTGGTGAAAGAAGGCCAGTTTGTTCGCGAAGGCGAAGTGCTGGCGAAGATGGATACTCGCGTGTTGCAGGAACAGCGACTGGAAGCCATCGCGCAAATCAAAGAAGCACAAAGTGCCGTTGCTGCCGCGCAGGCTTTGCTGGAGCAACGGCAAAGCGAAACTCGTGCCGCACAGTCGCTGGTTAATCAACGCCAGGCAGAACTGGACTCCGTAGCAAAACGTCATACGCGTTCCCGTTCACTGGCCCAACGAGGGGCTATTTCTGCGCAACAGCTGGATGACGATCGCGCCGCCGCTGAGAGCGCCCGAGCTGCGCTGGAATCGGCGAAAGCTCAGGTATCGGCTTCTAAAGCGGCTATAGAAGCGGCACGCACCAATATCATTCAGGCGCAAACTCGCGTCGAAGCCGCACAAGCCACTGAACGGCGCATTGCCGCAGATATCGATGACAGCGAACTGAAAGCCCCGCGTGATGGACGCGTACAATATCGCGTTGCCGAGCCAGGGGAAGTGCTGGCGGCAGGCGGTCGGGTGCTGAATATGGTCGATCTCAGCGACGTCTATATGACTTTCTTCCTGCCAACCGAACAGGCGGGCACGCTGAAACTTGGCGGTGAAGCCCGGCTGATCCTCGATGCCGCGCCAGATCTGCGTATTCCGGCGACCATCAGTTTTGTCGCCAGTGTCGCCCAGTTCACGCCAAAAACCGTCGAAACCAGCGATGAACGGCTGAAACTGATGTTCCGCGTCAAAGCGCGTATCCCACCGGAATTACTCCAGCAGCATCTGGAATATGTCAAAACCGGTTTACCGGGCGTAGCGTGGGTGCGGGTGAATGAAGAACTTCCGTGGCCTGACGACCTCGTGGTGAGGTTGCCGCAATGACGCATCTGGAACTGGTTCCCGTCCCGCCTGTCGCGCAACTGGCGGGCGTGAGCCAGCATTATGGAAAAACCGTTGCGCTGAACAATATCACTCTCGATATTCCGGCCCGTTGCATGGTCGGGCTGATTGGTCCGGATGGCGTCGGGAAGTCGAGTTTATTGTCACTGATTTCCGGTGCCCGCGTCATTGAGCAGGGCAATGTGGTGGTGCTGGGTGGCGATATGCACGACCCGAAGCATCGCCGAGACGTCTGCCCGCGCATCGCCTGGATGCCGCAGGGGCTGGGCAAAAACCTCTACCACACCTTGTCGGTGTATGAAAACGTCGATTTTTTCGCTCGCCTGTTCGGTCACGACAAAGCGGAGCGGGAAGTGCGAATTAATGAGCTGCTGACCAGCACGGGGTTAGCACCGTTTCGCGATCGTCCGGCAGGGAAACTCTCCGGCGGGATGAAGCAAAAACTTGGGCTGTGCTGCGCGTTAATCCACGACCCGGAACTGTTGATCCTTGATGAGCCAACAACGGGGGTTGACCCGCTCTCCCGCTCCCAGTTCTGGGATCTGATCGACAGTATTCGCCAGCGGCAGAGCAATATGAGCGTGCTGGTCGCCACCGCCTATATGGAAGAGGCCGAACGCTTCGACTGGCTGGTAGCGATGAATGCCGGAGAAGTGCTGGCAACTGGCAGCGCCGAAGAGCTACGGCAGCAAACGCAAAGCGCTACGCTGGAAGAAGCATTTATAAATCTGTTACCGCAAGCGCAACGCCAGGCGCATCAGGCGGTAGTGATCCCACCGTATCAACCTGAAAACGCAGAGATTGCCATCGAAGCGCGCGATCTGACCATGCGTTTTGGTTCCTTCGTTGCCGTTGATCACGTTAATTTCCGCATTCCACGCGGGGAGATTTTTGGTTTTCTTGGTTCGAACGGCTGCGGTAAATCCACCACCATGAAAATGCTCACCGGACTGCTGCCCGCCAGCGAAGGTGAGGCGTGGCTGTTCGGGCAACCGGTTGATCCAAAAGATATCGATACCCGCCGTCGGGTGGGCTATATGTCGCAGGCGTTTTCGCTCTATAACGAACTCACCGTGCGGCAAAACCTTGAGTTACATGCCCGTTTGTTTCACATCCCGGAAGCGGAAATTCCCGCAAGAGTGGCTGAAATGAGCGAGCGTTTTAAGCTCAACGACGTTGAAGATATTCTGCCGGAGTCATTGCCGCTCGGCATTCGCCAGCGGCTTTCGCTGGCGGTGGCGGTGATTCATCGCCCGGAGATGTTAATCCTCGATGAGCCTACTTCTGGTGTCGATCCGGTGGCGAGGGATATGTTCTGGCAGTTGATGGTCGATCTCTCGCGCCAGGACAAAGTGACTATCTTCATCTCCACCCACTTTATGAACGAAGCGGAACGTTGCGACCGCATCTCACTGATGCACGCCGGAAAAGTGCTTGCCAGCGGTACACCGCAGGAACTGGTTGAGAAACGCGGAGCCGCCAGTCTGGAAGAGGCATTTATCGCCTATTTGCAGGAAGCGGCAGGGCAGAGCAACGAAGCCGAAGCGCCGCCCGTGGTACACGACACCACCCACGCGCCGCGTCAGGGATTTAGCCTGCGCCGTCTGTTTAGCTACAGCCGCCGCGAAGCGCTGGAACTGCGACGCGATCCAGTACGTTCGACGCTGGCGCTGATGGGAACGGTGATCCTGATGCTGATAATGGGTTACGGCATCAGTATGGATGTGGAAAACCTGCGCTTTGCGGTGCTCGACCGCGACCAGACCGTCAGTAGCCAGGCGTGGACACTCAACCTCTCCGGTTCCCGTTACTTTATCGAACAGCCGCCGCTCACCAGTTATGACGAGCTTGATCGTCGGATGCGTGCGGGCGATATCACGGTGGCGATTGAGATCCCGCCCAATTTCGGGCGCGATATCGCGCGTGGTACGCCTGTGGAACTCGGCGTCTGGATCGACGGAGCGATGCCCAGTCGTGCCGAAACGGTAAAAGGTTACGTGCAGGCAATGCACCAGAGTTGGCTTCAGGATGTGGCGAGCCGACAATCGACACCCGCCAGCCAAAGCGGGCTGATGAACATTGAGACGCGCTATCGCTATAACCCGGACGTAAAAAGCCTGCCAGCGATTGTTCCGGCGGTGATCCCGCTTCTGCTGATGATGATCCCGTCAATGCTAAGCGCCCTTAGCGTGGTGCGGGAAAAAGAGCTTGGGTCGATTATCAACCTTTACGTGACCCCCACCACGCGTAGTGAATTTTTGCTTGGTAAACAGTTGCCATACATCGCGCTGGGGATGCTGAACTTTTTCCTGCTCTGCGGCCTGTCGGTGTTTGTGTTTGGCGTACCGCATAAAGGCAGTTTCCTGACGCTCACCCTGGCGGCGCTGCTGTATATCATCATTGCCACCGGAATGGGGCTGCTGATCTCCACCTTTATGAAAAGCCAGATTGCCGCCATTTTCGGAACGGCGATTATCACGTTGATCCCGGCGACACAGTTTTCCGGGATGATCGATCCGGTAGCTTCGCTGGAAGGGCCTGGACGTTGGATCGGCGAGGTTTACCCGACCAGTCATTTTCTGATTATCGCCCGCGGGACGTTCTCGAAAGCGCTGGATCTGACTGATTTGTGGCAACTTTTTATCCCGTTGCTGATAGCCATCCCGCTGGTGATGGGCTTAAGTATCCTGCTGCTGAAAAAACAGGAGGGATGATGCGCCATTTACGCAATATTTTTAATCTGGGTATCAAAGAGTTGCGCAGTCTGCTCGGTGATAAAGCGATGCTGACGCTGATTGTCTTCTCGTTTACGGTGTCGGTGTATTCGTCAGCGACCGTTACGCCAGGATCGTTGAACCTCGCGCCGATCGCCATTGCCGATATGGATCAATCGCAGTTATCGAACCGGATCGTTAACAGCTTCTATCGTCCGTGGTTTTTGCCACCGGAGATGATCACCGCCGATGAGATGGATGCTGGACTGGACGCCGGACGCTATACCTTCGCGATAAATATTCCGCCTAATTTTCAGCGTGATGTCCTCGCCGGACGCCAGCCGGATATTCAGGTGAACGTCGATGCCACGCGCATGAGCCAGGCATTTACCGGCAATGGGTATATCCAGAATATTATCAACGGTGAAGTGAACAGCTTTGTCGCGCGCTACCGTGATAACAGCGAACCGTTGGTATCGCTGGAAACCCGGATGCGCTTTAACCCGAACCTTGATCCCGCGTGGTTTGGCGGGGTGATGGCGATCATCAACAACATTACCATGCTGGCGATTGTATTGACCGGATCGGCGCTGATCCGCGAGCGTGAACACGGCACGGTGGAACATTTACTGGTGATGCCGATAACGCCGTTTGAGATCATGATGGCGAAGATCTGGTCGATGGGGCTGGTGGTGCTGGTGGTATCGGGATTATCGCTGGTGCTGATGGTGAAAGGTGTACTGGGCGTACCGATTGAAGGCTCGATCCCGCTGTTTATGCTGGGCGTGGCGCTCAGTCTGTTTGCCACCACGTCAATCGGCATTTTTATGGGGACGATAGCGCGTTCAATGCCGCAACTGGGGCTGCTGGTGATTCTGGTGCTGCTGCCGCTGCAAATGCTTTCCGGTGGATCCACGCCGCGCGAAAGTATGCCGCAGATGGTGCAGGACACTATGCTGACCATGCCGACGACACACTTTGTTAGCCTCGCGCAGGCCATCCTCTACCGGGGTGCCGGATTCGAAATCGTCTGGCCGCAGTTCCTGACGCTGATGGCAATTGGCGGCGCGTTTTTCACCATTGCACTGCTGCGATTCAGGAAGACGATTGGGACAATGGCGTAAATACAATTGCCCGATGCGTAAGCTTATAGGGACTACGCATCGGTGCAATTTATTGAATTTTAGTTGTTTTTAGGCCGGATAAGGCGTTTATGAACTGACCCCCAAAACCTGGACAGTTTCAGTTAACCGGCTTTTTGATACTCAGTCCTGTATTCAGGGCAAGATTACGAAAGCCCGCTCCCCGCAAGGACTGACGCCAGATAGTTTCTGTCCATGGCTGCTTTTCGCATCTTACGTCTTAACCCTGCCTTGAATACCTTATCATTCGTCAAAATATTAATAGCAATGTGCCGTATCCCTGAAAATAATTCTGCTGCATTTCCTCTTCTTATTTTGCAGTCGTCTTCATTCATTACCACGTCCAGACGCCAGTGCAGCTTATTCTCCACGTGCCAGTGGTTTCGGATTGCTGTGGCGAACTTCTCTGCGGTTAAATCAGCAGAACTGATATAATATCTGACCGTCATTTCTGGCTCTTTCTTTTGTTCTGCTATTATTGACCGAAAGGAGACTGCCACGCATAATTTCTTCAGTCCTTTCCATTCAAACGTGAAATCAATAAGTTCATCAGGGACATCGCAAACAATATGAAGACGGATTTCTTCTCTGCCGTGACTCTTTTCACTCATTGCGTAACTGTCATGCTCTGGATTATTTAATTCTTTCAGCGGAAATTTTTCCTCAAAGGCTTTATTTAGCCGCCCCTGGTTTCCTTTTACCGCGAATAAATAATTACCTCCCTGTTTTTGTATCTTTTCTGCAATATCTTTCTGGCAGCCCATCGCATCAGTTGTGATGATTTTTCCTTTAATATCCATCATGTTAAGAAGTTCAGGAATGGCTGTAATCTCATTGGATTTCTCATCCGTCTTGATCTGTCCGAGGACCAGACTATGCATTGTTGAGAACGCACTAATGACATGAATCGCTCCCCTGCGACGACTCTTGTCATAAGAGTGCCGGAGCGTTTTTCCATCAATTGTAATGACGTCTTTATCATCTGAAGAATGGCAGTCACGCATCCAGTTAATAAAGCACTCGTGAAATTTTGCAGGACTGATACAGGATACAACTCTGGCAATGGTATCGTGAACAGGAATACCATTTTCAAAATCACCATATTGCTTCAAAAAATCGAGATGTGTTTCCCCAAAATCCTCTATATCTTCCCAACCTTCTGCACCAGAAATAACGGCACAAATAGTCAACAGTAGAATATCCGATAATTTATGTTCCACTTTCCAGGCTTGTCTGTAATCGGGGATAATAGAAATATGTTCCATCAATTTTTTAAGTTCCATTTTGTTCTCCTTAATTATGTAAGAAGTATTTGATCATGTATAAGCAATAAAAAACAGCTTCAGGTAATAAGGAATATCTCAATTTTTAAACATAAAATGCGAATTATTTAGTGCAAAAAGTGAACTTTTGATGATCTTTCCCTGGCCGTTGACTCGATTGCCGTAGCTCGAACGCAAGCACTCTTATCATTCAATGCCATATTGTTCAAAATATTAAAAACATTATCTTCGCATTTTTTGCAAATTTTTATTTGCCCGAGTATAAATGCTCCGATATCTCTACGGATATAATTTTTATCAGAGCAGAACTCAATTGCCAATCTAACAGCGTCTTGCCCACCTCTTAACTGTAATACTCTGGCAGATGAAATCCTTTTCAAGGAATTGTGATCATCAAGTAAGCGAAATAATTCATCATCATTTAGTTTCTTACATTGATTATATAAACCATACTCTTTACTTGCCTTTCTTTTCTGGTATGTATTTGACATTGCAGGAACCTCCATAAAGGCTATCTTTTTCTATCGTTTGACTGTCTGGAGTCCTCCACCTACTCTGCCATCAGCGCACACGATGTTTGATTATCCTTACATACTTATTTTCCGTGGCCAAAATTCAGAATTCTCCCATCATTTTTGCCTATTTCTATAATAAAAACCCCACCAGCAATTTGGTCTGAGTGAATGGTACCTTCAACAACCCAACTTGTTGTTAACTCAGTGATTTCGTATGGTTTTTCTTCTTCTGCGGCATCCTGTCCATAACGATTCTTAACATATATCTCAGCTAATTCCAATGCTATAGCTTTATTTTTAACCAAATTTCTAACGGTATATTTACCTTCACTTTCATACTTGCGCATTATTTTAATATTATTATTACACTGCGCCCATGTGTTGTATGTAAAAACAAACAAAGATACAATGACACAGTTCCTAAACAATATTTTTTTACATATTACCATGAACTCTGCAGACATTAGGTAATCCTTTTCTGTTTGTTATTTCCTTCCCGTGGTTATCTATTGCTTTAAAATTACCACTGGGCGTACCTAAATAAAATGACTTGATATTGTTATCTTTACTTTTAACTATTTTCTCATCTTTACCTGAAAATATTTCGTCCCAATATTCTCCATGACTATCTGCACCATGAGTATGATAAGCTGATACTTTCTCAGTACCATTAGGGCAAGGGCTATTGAATGGATATGATCCTTTTCTTTCTCCTCGGTTAGGTGCTGTTGAGAAATATCTGCCACTATTATCCTTACATATTAAACCAGCGAACTCTTTATCTTCGCAAATAGATTGGCTATTTATTTTATTTAAGGCGTCATATGCGGTGCTATCTATAGAATCAAATTTATCTGGACCTATCATAGCGGATAGTGTGCCGCAAAGACCATTAGTACATGCCCCCGATTTTGCATCCTCCCACATAGATAAACCCAGGGGGTCGATGTCTGATATCGGATTCAATTGATATCCATACAGGTTCCATCCCCCCTTCAGTCCAATCGGATCCTGAGTGATATATCGCCCCTGCAGCGGGTCATAATAGCGGTGGCGGTTGTAATACAGGCCGGACTCCT
>OOBX01000347.1_pt1 | contig 34600 bp, 29 predicted proteins | sample 1671021 | NCBI WGS metagenome assembly OOBX01 (sample SAMN06348114, study PRJEB24527) | human gut metagenome | biome: human gut; feature: ankylosing spondylitis patient; material: feces | host: Homo sapiens | place: China | collected 2015-10 | reverse complement strand
AGTTATAAAAACCTTGCGTAGAATAGCGATATCCTGCGACCTGGATATTGGTTCCACAACAAGTTTATTGCTGCACTTGTTGAAGAGAGTATTTGCAAAAACATTTTATGTCGCTAAATAACATGACGATTTCATTATGCATGTTATTTATAAACCGTGACTAAACAGAATATTATTGCGAACAAGGGAAGTGTCAGGAAAGGTCAAGAGCTACCAATGGTTAATATGGCTATAAATCATTAGCTATGGTTAATGTTTGCTTGCTGAAACTAACACCGAATTGCTCTAAACAGATAAGTGCAGGGTTTATTAAAGCTGTCCGACAGACTTTCTTAACCTGGTAATATCTCTCTTGGGTGACTCTCCAAACATCCGCGAATATTCCCGACTGAAATGGGATAGCTTTCGTAACCGACAGCATAGGCTGCTGTGGTGACATCGTAATGTTCATTCAGCATCGGTCGCCTGACTTCATTGAGACGTAGCCATTTCTGATACCGGAGTGGACTCATTCCCGCTTGATCCGTCCTTAAATAAGTAACAGCACCCTCTGGTGTTTTCGTATGCAGTGTCTATGCGACAGACACTGCGCTCTTAGCATGGGGCAGGGAATAACCAGGCTATTTCTCCATGCACAGGCCAATTATGAAAGAGGAGAGGCTTAAGTTCTTGAACCCTGAACGAATAACGACTACCAGAAAAGCACTTCGCATCACTCAGACATGATTTAACATAATATACATTATGCGCACCAATATAAACCAAGGAAGAATCCAGTCGTTGGCGGTCATGATTGTCATGCTCATTAACAATGACCAAACCCCATATCTCACTTACTACCGTATTCTCGGCTTAACCGTCCATGCAACCTCAACACATTGCTTTCAACTGCCGTCACCACGTTCTCCGGAAAATCTGTCGGTAATGAAGTCTTCACGTTATCCAGTGCTGCTGGAATCATTCTGGCAAAGTCACTCAGGATTTCATGCATCTGCACTTCCGGGAATCTCAGCACCTTTGCTGTCGCCAAAAAATGTCGCGGATAAATTTTATCGATTGCCGTTTTTTTGCCTTTGGATGCGTTAAGCCCCATTGCCAGTTTGAGATCGCTGATGTGTATTCCCGTACCGCCAAGGACCGGAAATGCTGAAATGATGTCGTAAAATGGCGTGAGTCGATAACTGCCGCCAGCCTGAATAAATACGGAGAAGTTTTTTGCATGACCGTCCGTTGCGCCAATCAACCACTGGAAGACCTGGAATTTCATAAAATCATAGCGATCTTTCAGCGCCTCGCTGGACCCCATCAAAAAAGCCATGATCCGCGCGATGCCTGGGCCTCCATCTGATTCATATTTCACCGATGAAGGTAAACCGAATGTCTGACACATATCCTCCTGTGGCAAGCGAAGTAAAACCGTTCGCTCAGCATTCCAACGCCTGTCAAAACGTTCGACCGCTAACGCGCGCACATTTCCCGCTTTAATGATTTCTGCGTCCGGAACATTCAACCCAAGTTCTTTCGCCAGCAGCAGACAGTAATACTCATTATCAACGCTTTGGCTGAGATCGAGCGTCGCATTGGGCTGCCTGATTTCGCCAATCGGTAATTTAATGATGTGCGTCGTCGGCGTTATTCCTTTCGGAATGCACCAGTCATTGCCTATTCTGAGCAGTGCTGTCTTCTCCTGTGCGCCAGCAACCGAGATGCGAAAGTCATTTTCTTCTCTAATCATGCCTAGCGGGATATCTGCTTTATAAGCCGTTAATACTTCTTCAAGTCTGGCTTCAGTAAGCTTTTCCCATGCCATTATCGGATGCGTTACGGTTTCGTCTTCGGGTATTAACGTCACGGCACCAACGCTGTCTCGCCCTATTTCTGACAATAAATCAAACGGTTGTCTGGATTTGGCATGATAACGTTTAACGATCCGGTCACGTACAATCGGGCTATCGGGTAACAGGTTATCGAAGAAGTTAAATACGGCATCAGAGGTGATATTCCCCCTCTGCAATGGCAGCGAAAGTGACAACGGTCTGGCATAACGGCTTGCTAACCACTCCGGTGCATACTTAAAGGTGTGCGCGCCGTTGGCTAACTTCGTTAACTCGCCTACCCGCTGGTTGTTCATCCAAGTGACAAGTTTAGGCATTACCACTCCAGATTTTGCTGTTCTGTTGATTCTGGCGAGGCATTTTTCGCGTCGCATAGCGTCATTGAGAGTTCAAGCGACTGTAAAATCTTAAAAAATGTCGTGAGCGTGGTATTGTCAGGGTTGTTTTCGAAATTGGAAATCGTCGCCTGCTTAATACCAATTTTTTTCGCCAGCTCGCTCTGCGTCCAGCCATTTTGCTGGCGAACCAGTTTCATTGCATTCGCCAATTGCGTTGGGCTATAGATCTTCTGAAAGCTCATCATGTCATACGTCCACAGCAAGTTTATCCGCTTAAGGGGATATTATAAGTTTTATCCTTTAGTGAGGATAAGTCAATCTGGAAACACATCTTATCCGCTCTACGGGATAAACGCTGCGATATCCGCGATCGCGGATAAAAAGGAGGATTTAAATAAGGCGTTGATGCGCCGTTTGAAGTCGGCAATATTAAGCCGCATGCCATCTCGACATGCGGCTTATACGGTTTACCAGCTATATTTCACTCCCAGCATGCCCTGAGTATCGCTATAGCCTTTATCACCTAGTTGCACACCGACATTCCCCCACAGGCTAAGGTTGTTATTTACTTTCGCCTCAACCCCGGTACGTACTTCACCGAGATTACGCGCACCTTCACGGCCTACGGTTTGACCATTCATCTTCACGGCGTAGACTTTGCTATTGTTGATCCAGTTCGCTTCAATGTAAGGCTGGAACTCACGCTGTTTACCATCGTCACGCTGGTGATGGCTATTCAGGTAGGTTTTCACCCCAAGTCGCGTTTGCACATTTCCGTCGCCTTCCGTTTCAATGCGCGTTCCGTCTTTCCGGGTATGGTCGGAATCTTTCACACCCATCCAGGTGATTTGCGCCTGTGGCTGGACGTACCAGGTATTCAGCGTCCCTTCGCTGCCGCTAAATGTTCCCGCTTCAAAGGTATACCCACCCTCAACAGAGGCCGTCACACCGCGAGAATCATAGTCGTCAGCAGAACGGTTATCGGAACTGACGCTGTTATCAAACCAGTTATACAGCGCCCAGCTGTCAACATAAGCGCCGGTCTTATTCGCATCGTTCTGATACCAGGTCGCGTACAGCCCAGCGCTGTAACCGCTGATGCGCCCATCCGATTTATAACCCACACGATTACTCTGAGTATTACTGTGCTGATTGGCGTAGCCTGCCATCACGCCAAGATGCCAGCGATCCTGCGCGTTGCTACTCCACTGCGCCAAATCGCCGCCTAGCTGCAATACATAGCGGTTAGCCTGAGTATTTAGCTGACTGTCACCGGCCCTTGAACGTTCGTGCCCTCCGACATGACGCATCCACATACTGCTTGCCGACCCCTGAGAATGCAGTGAATCTGTATACTGCGGCTCACCCAGACGGTCGTGTAAACGATGGCTAAACAGCGAGTTGGCTGCGGCAATGTTGCTGATATAGCTTCCGGCCTCCGGGCGATAAACTGATGGGCCTTCCGGATCCACAACAGGGGGATTATTGATGGGATCGGGTGTATCCGCTGGCGTTACGCCGTCCCATTTACTGGTCAGATACCAGTTTTTCTCGTCATTCCCCTTCCCTTTAGCCAGCGTGTAGACGTAAGCCCCAGCTTCGACAGTTCCGGTGGTCAGCGCGAAGTTACCTGCAGAATTACCGCCAACCTCAATGAGTTCAATACCGTTGACCGTTTGTGCACCGACGCCGCCAATGTTATCAACCCGAACGCGAGTGTTCCCTTGGGTATCGCCTTTCACGTTCATCTTATCGGTGGGCGAATTATCGCCGCCCAGCGTCGCGTTGAACGTCATCAGGCCATTGTTTCCGGTATAGTTGCCGTTAACGGTCAGTACATTCCCCGGTTTCCCCCCTTCGCTATTCATTTGAACCGTGCCGCCATTCTCCAGGTTGCCGCTGATAGTGGTTTTAGCGACACGCAGTGCCCCCCCAGGCATAACGTTCATATCACCTGCAGTGGTGACATTTCCCGACATCACACCGCTGTTATGGATATTAATGTGTTGACTTGCCATATTAATGGCAGAGTCGGAACCGAAAGCAATTTCCCCCCCCACGATATCCGTCGTACCCTGATACGCCGCGGAATCGTTGTTAAGAGTCAGGATCCCGGTACCCAGTTTTGTCACATCACCGCTACCGCTGATACTGTGCGTCATCGCCCAGCTACGCTCAGTGGAGATGGTGAGCAGGCCATTATTGATAACGGAAGCATCACCCAGGTTTTTCTGCTCGTTGACGCTGAGCGCGCTGCCTGTATCAATGTTGAATTGCCCCACAAAGCGGCTATTATCGCCATCCAGCTCTACATCTGTCCTGGCGGTTGCGCTCACGATACCCTTCCCGCTTATGCTATTGCGCAGTTCGCCAGTCACGTTTTTTAGCGTTAACAGACCGTCATTGGCAATATTTCCTCTGCCTAACCCCTGCGTATTATCGAGGCTGACTTCCGCATTTGGGCTAATGCTGGTTAACGCATTGTAGCGTGCATTAAACCCCTCGATATCCAGCGTTCCCCCTGTAACATTCAGGTTTCCGCCACCTGTCAGTTCACCCTGACTGATCCCACCTTTATTTACCGTCAGCGCCCCCTCTTTGAACAAAACAGTCGAACCCATCTGCCCGGTGAATATCTCTACCGTCTGCGTCGATCCATTAAGATCGACGATGGCCGCGTTGCTGATGTTCAGTTCCCGGGTGTTGCCAAGTGCACCATCCGCATCGGTACGTAATGTCCCCATCTGAACGTAGGTTGCCCCCTGATAGTCGTTCTGACCGTTGGAAAGCGAAACCTGTCGCACCGTATTGATTGCCAGATCCCCTTCACCACCGATTTTTGCCGACATATCGGCCGTTGCGCCATAGGCTCCGCCATGTTCGGCTAACGTCAGCTTTTGCCCACCATGGATGTTCAGCGCTTTCAGCCCATAGTTAACGTACAAACCATCACCTGGTGCGGTCGTGAGGCGGAATCCATAATCACCCTCGGCGACCACCGTTCCGTTTTGCGCAATGTGTAACGTTTTGTCCGCTTCCACCTCGTCGCCCTGTAAATCACGTAACGTTAATGAGCCACCCGACCCAATAACCGTTTGCGCCTTCACCAGTTGAACGCCGTCATGGCTATCATCGTGTTCCAGCAAATTGAGCGTCGTCAGAGGGTTATTCGCCATGGGATCATTCCACGGTTTAGGCACGTCGATAAGCACGTCGCCCGTCCCGTTTACCTGATAGTTACGGCCTTTCCAGGTGTAGTCACCCGCGCCGACAACCAGCGTATCGACGCTGATATATCCCTCTGCAAGCGTCGCAGCAGGAATATCCGTATCGAAAATGAGCGTACCGCCATTCATGGCCAGTCCACCAATGGATTGCTCTCCCACGTTTACCGATGTGGTATTTTCACTGTCAGACTGCAACATCGCGTGAGTAAGCGCAGCGGTGTTGTCGCGTTCCAGAGTGAAGGTACTGTCTTTCAGTTGGGCAACACCGGCGAATTCAGTCCCTGTTGCATGGGTAAAGCCAAATATCTTGTCGGAGGATGACAGCTGCACTCGCATCAAACCATCGCCTTTGAGCGCATTGGTCAGCTTGTAATCTCCTGCACTGTTCGTTGATGCGAGAATGTCGAGCGTACCGGGGCTTGCAATGGTGACTTCACTCGAACCCATGCCCGTTACCCCATCTGCCGTATGAGACGCAATGGTCAGGAGGCCGTCATTGACCAGCGTTTTACCGCTATAAGTATTCCCTGCATTGAACACCGTATGGCCTGCATCATGGATCACTTTTCCGTCTTTATCGTCACCCGTAATCAGCATATCGACCTGGTAGCCGGCATCACTGTTATTAGTATGATTAAAGACAAAAACACCTTCGCCAGAACCAAACTCTACTTTCGTCGCGTTGGTTATATACCCGGCATCTGCCGCCGCCTCACCGTGAGCTGCACCAATGTTTAGCGTTCCTACAGCAGGTTCAAAAACACCTAAGTAAACTTCTCCACCTTCGACATTCAGCGTGCCGCTATTCGTCAGGGTTAACGTACCCGTACCAGATGTCCCTACGTACATATTGAATGTTTCAAGAAGAGAGTTCTGCCCATCCACCCTCACGTCGCCCTTACTTTTGTCATTGAGAGCTATCTGTGTATCACGCGCTTTAACTATACCTCCGGTGGTAATATTCAGTTCACCCGTGCCTAATACACCGACTTGTAGCAATTGGGCGTTAGTAGAAGACGTCTTTAAATTCCAGAGACTATCCGTTGAAATATTAACTATTCCCTTACCGGAGGCATTTCCTCCGATAAATCCATAGCCCGTTGAATTAAGGGTGGCGCCATTACTGACATTTACGATGCCGCTACCAAAATTACCGACATTGATACCCACAGTATCGAACGATGATGTCGCATCCATCAGGTTCAATGTGCCGATACCGCTTGCTTTATCACCCCAAAAAGTAATATTTTGCGATACGAACTTACCGCCATCGCTAATATTGAGGTTTCCGACGCCCGCAACACCAATGGTGGTATAGACATTCTTATTGACCTCCCACATTCCCCCCGTGGTGATGCTGACATTCCCGACGCCGGTTTCTCCATAACCGAGTGAACTTCCTCCGTTGCTGACAACAAGCCCCTGATTACTGATATTCATTTCGCCGTGGCCGTCATAACCAAGATTAGTTCCGAGATTAGTGATAACGGAGTTCTTATCCTTAACAGTAATGTTGCCTGTGCCTGTTTCTTTCATCCCCGCAGTGATAATTCCCGAATCTACTTTGCCTTCACTCGAGACATTAAGTTCACCGTCGCCAGCATCACCGATATAGATATAGCGGAAAGCTTCGCCCGTTCCGAGGAAATTCCAATGCCCTTTATCGGTCACGTTGACGACACCGTGGGAACCGTCCTGAACGCCCACCAATGAATATTCTTTGTTATTAATCAGTCCATTATTGGAAATATTGACTGTGCCATTACCGAAATATCCATTATAGAGTCTGCGTACCGTGATGACAGAGTCTTGATCCTGCACATTCAGGGTTCCGATACCGGTGGCATTGCCACCGGTAATCGTATTTTCAGCCGTAACCAGCCCCCCCTCGCGAATAGTCGCCTCCCCAGTTCCTTGATTACCAATTTGAAATTCAATTGAGGAATCATTATTTTTTATTAGCCACTCGCCACCCTTTTCAACGACAACCTGGCCATTACTGCCCGCCTGATAGCCTAAAATGGCGACGATTGAACTCGTGACGTAACCCTTATCCGTAATATTTAATGAACCTGTGCCATAGCTACCTATTTCGAATAATTCGGTCGTCAAAACCGAGTCCTCTCCCTCAACATTAACCGTCCCGACGCCTGCAGTTTGAGTACCTAATCTTAAATAGCCTCCATCGACGTGACCCTTCTGTTTAATATTCAGCGTCCCCGTTCCGGATTGACCCACATTTAAAGGCCTTGCATTATTTCCGCTATCATACAATCGCCAGGTGCCACCCAAAACATTAACGGTACCCTCCGAATCCTCATTACCGCCAATGACGCTGGTAGTAATAGTGGTTAAGGCGGCATTACCGCCAGCCAAAATATTAAGCACTCCAGTGCCATACCAGCCAACCAGGTAGGCATCATAAGCAACATCAGTATCAATATTGGTAATCTGACCATTATCAACTTCCAGACTCGCACCAGACACTGAACCGCTTAGTGCCAGCAAAACACCCAGCGTCAATCTACTGAATTTCGTTGTCAGTCCAGAGGATTTACGCAAATTAACCGTTGATGTTTTACCTACCCTGCGAGTTAATTCAGAGCAGGCCTGAAATACCTGTAGAGTGCAATTCCATATCACGCGATAGATTCTATTCATATAAACGCTCCATATACAAACAATACAGCCACGAAAGAGATGAGTCGTCAGACATTAAAAATGAAACTTATTAAATTGTCAGAGGTCTGTATTGAGTGTTAGTTGGAGGTGCGAAGGTGTCAATTTGGCTAATTTGCTAATGCTTTCGAATTGATAGATTAAAAATTGCATAGTTCTTATTTTATTTAAAAATGAATCATGAGTTATTGCTGCTTAATAAGAAAACTGTTTCCTTCAATAAGAAAATTATCATCATCATATTTAACAAAGAATAGCACTAATTGCTAAAAACCGAGGTTTATTAAACCCCTTCTTCATCCATTAATGCCTTTAGGAATTTTCGTTATAAAATAAGGGTTATGCTTAATGCTTTAAGAAAAATAGCAATTTCCCCTTGAATATATTACTGGTGATGGAAGGATGAATCTGGAAGCTGGCATTTAACAAGCCAGTTCTAAAAGAAGGGAAATAAGAATAACTATACTCAAAAACTAACAGCCACGGTCATCATGATGTGGCTGTCAATGAAACTATAACCCAGGCGCTTTCCATAACGACGTCGTCAGTCCATGATCAACCAGCCCCAGCTGATCCTGATAAACTGCCTGCCACTTATCGCGTGAATCCTGATAAAGTTCATGCTTTTCCGGGGCTGGTGTGTGCGTCCGTTCCCAGCGAACCAGCCGTTCTCCGGTTTCTGCCATTGATGAAAAAATTCCGGCACCGACGCCAGCTGCAATGGCACATCCTAATGCAGTGGCTTCTTTGACCACCGGAATATTGACGGGTAATCCCGAGACATCAGCGAGAATTTGACTCCATAATTTCCCTTTTGAACCTCCGCCTGCAAAGACTAACGATGAAGGATGAATATTCGAAAAATCAGCAATTTGCTGCAAGTTACACGCTGAAACAATCGCCGCATTTTCTTCCAGCGCACGGAACAATGTCGCTTTGTTACATTTATCCGGGTCAATGGACAAATTAATAAAGGAAGGCGCAGCGTGATACCAGGTTTTAAAGCGCATTCTGTCGGAGAAGATCGGCATTACGCCCCACGACCCAGGCGGCACCCGACTGGCCATCTCTTCCAGCAGCGTATAGGTGTCGATGCCTAAACGTTCGGCAATCAATTTTTCTTCGGCACAGAAAGCATCGCGGAACCAGCGCATGGTGAGTCCGGTAAAAAAGCTTATAGATTCAGCTTGTACCATGCCAGGAATTACATGGGGATTAACGCGCACGTTCATTTCTGGGTCTGTCACCGGCGCGGCTAAGTTTACAACTTGCTGCCAGAATGTGCCGCCAAGAACCGCGGTTTGTGCCGGACGCACAACGCCTAACCCCAGGCAACCAAGCTGCACGTCGCCTCCTCCAACGACCACAGGAGTGCCCGCCTTCAGACCGCAGAGTTCCGCCGCTTGTGAACTTACCACGCCCAGCAATGTGCCGGTTTCTTTGACAGGAGAAAGAATATCGGCACACAGGCCAGCCATATCCAGCAATGCAGGTTTCCAGTCACGGGTGGTTAGATCAAGAAGTCCCGTGGTGCCAGCGTTAGAGGGATCCACCGCAAGTTCGCCGCTGAGCATATAGGCCAGCCAGTCGCTGATCATGGTGATGGTTGATGCCTGACGGTAAATATCGGAACGATGGTGCGCCAGCCAAAGTAATCTGGGGATGGCACTTAAAGCCAGTGTTTGTCCGGTCGCGCGATAAACTTCGTTTTCAAAGGTATTGTTGTGCAGTTCTTTAAGTTCGCTAACTTCGCGCGCCGCTCTGGCATCCACATTGGCGCAGGCCCAGATCGGTGTTCCTTCATTGTTATATAAAACAATGCCTTCACGCATCGAACATGCCGAAACGGCAGCGATATACTCCGGGGCTATGCCGGCGTTGTGCAACGCCTGGCGCATACACTCACACGCCAGTTGCCAGTTTTTGTTGAGATCAAATTCCATAGAACCAGGAACGTCCGGTACTGCCAGATGCCGCCACTCCGCCTGTCCCACTGCTATTTGATTGCCTTCCAGGTCGAATATCACAGCCCGAATACTTCCGGTGCCTGCATCCAGCGCCATCAGGTAGTACTTTGATTCTGAAGGGGTAAAGAGTCGAGCCATTAGATTATCCTCGGCTTATGCGTTCTGTCTGTTCCTCTATACGTTCTCCATCATTGCCGGTAATAAGGTCATGCAAATTTAACTACGTAAAATCGCCGCTGCTGTGTCCTGATCGGTAACCAGTGCGTTGATATAACCGCCTTTCATTGCAGCGGCAATTGCTTCGGCTTTATTTTCTCCCCCTGCCACGCCAACCCGGACGGGTATGGTCTTCAGCGCGCTTAAAGGTAAGCCAATCAGTTCGTTATGTATTTTGATATCCGTGACAACGTCACCTTTTGCATCAAAAAAGTAGCCTAAAATGTCGCCAACCGCCCCTTTTCGGCCAATCATTAACTGTTCGCCCTGGCTGATATAACCGGAGCGAATGATCGTCGCGTCGTCTTGTTGACTCACGGCCCCAATGCCGACAATCGCCACATCCGCTGCTTGCGCGGCTAGCAGAACATCTTTGACGCAATTTTCATTTTTTAGCGTACGGGCAATGTCAGCGGAGGATGCCCGCAACGGAGCCGGAATAATATTCACACTGCACGCCGCGTTAAGCTGCCCGATACCCGTCATATAAGAACCGACGCCACCGGAGAGCGTGACCAGGCGAATTTGCTGTGACGAAATAAAACCACTTAAGCGTTGCAGCGTATTCATGGTTGCCTCGCCAAAACCAATCGCCAGCATCTGTTGTGGTTGAAGTAAACTCATCAACATATGCGCCGCGCCTATCCCTAGTCGCCCGCCGACATCAGCATCCGCAAGCCCAGGGATCACCCGGACATGTTGCAGCGAAAACTGACGACGTAATTGAGTTTCATATTCCAGACAGCCTTCAAAGCGAGAATTAATCTGTACGCGAATAATGCCGGACTGATGCCCTTTCTCCAGCAATCGCGATACTTTCAAACGTGTCAGGCCGAGACGATCGCTGATCTCACTCTGGGTCAGCCCGTCGTGGTAGTAAAACCACGCGATCCGCGCGACCTGTTCTTCTTCACACATTCCCTGTTCTGAAATTACCGAATCGTTGATTGTCATAATTCATTCTTCACTTTGAACATATTTAAATCTTTAATGCAATTGTTCAGTTCTTGCGCATTTATATCTGTGATGGCAACCACAGTTTGACTCTACGAGTATGAACAAACGCAACCGTGAAAATCAAAATAGCATAAATTGTGATCTATTCGTCGGAAATATGTGCAATGTCCACCTAAGGTTATGAACAAATTAAAAGCAGAAATACATTTGTTCAAAACTCACCTGCAAAACTGAACGGGGGAAATATGCAAACGAGTGATACCCGCGCGTTACCGCTACTTTGCGCCCGCTCGGTTTATAAACAGTATTCAGGGGTCAATGTCCTGAAAGGCATCGATTTTACGTTGCATCAGGGGGAGGTCCACGCCCTGCTCGGCGGCAATGGTGCCGGTAAATCGACGTTAATGAAGATTATTGCCGGTATTACCCCTGCTGATAGCGGTACGCTGGAGATTGGGGGCAACAACTACGCCAGATTAACGCCAGTTCATGCTCATCAGCTGGGTATTTATCTCGTTCCCCAGGAACCGCTGCTTTTCCCAAGCCTGTCGATAAAAGAAAACATCCTGTTTGGGCTGGCAAAAAAACAGCTCTCCATGCAGAAAATGAAGAACTTGCTGGCGGCGCTGGGCTGCCAGTTTGATCTGCATAGTCTGGCAGGATCGCTGGATGTCGCCGATCGCCAAATGGTGGAAATCCTCCGCGGGCTGATGCGCGACTCGCGGATTCTGATCCTCGATGAACCTACCGCCTCGCTTACCCCTGCGGAAACCGAACGCTTGTTTACTCGCTTGCAAGAGCTGCTTGCTACTGGCGTGGGTATTGTTTTTATCTCGCATAAGCTGCCGGAAATTCGCCAGATTGCCGATCGAATTAGCGTGATGCGCGACGGAACCATCGCCTTAAGCGGCAAAACCAGCGAACTGTCTACCGACGACATTATTCAGGCCATCACGCCAGTGGTACGGGAAAAATCGCTCTCTGCCAGCCAAAAATTATGGCTGGAGTTACCTGGTAACCGCCCACAACATGCCGCCGGAACGCCGGTGCTGACACTGGAAAATCTGACTGGCGAAGGCTTCAGGAATGTCAGCCTGACGCTCAATGCCGGAAATTCTGGGCCTGGCTGGGCTGGTGGGAGCCGGACGCACAGAACTGGCCGAGACGCTCTATGGTCTGCGTACTTTGCGTGGCGGACGCACTATGCTGAATGGTAACGAGATCAATAAATTATCCACTGGAGAACGTTTACTGCGCGGTCTGGTTTATCTGCCGGAAGATCGCCAGTCATCAGGACTGAATCTCGATGCTTCGCTGGCCTGGAATGTCTGCGCCCTTACTCATAACCTTCGTGGATTCTGGGCGAAAACCGCGAAAGATAATGCCACCCTGGAACGATATCGTCGGGCGCTGAATATTAAATTTAACCAACCGGAACAAGCTGCACGGACATTATCCGGTGGCAACCAGCAAAAAATCCTCATTGCCAAATGCCTGGAAGCCTCGCCGCAAGTATTGATTGTCGATGAGCCGACGCGCGGCGTGGATGTCTCGGCGCGTAATGATATCTACCAACTGTTGCGCAGCATCGCCGCACAGAATGTGGCTGTGCTGCTTATCTCCTCCGACCTGGAAGAGATCGAACTGATGGCAGATCGCGTGTATGTGATGCATCAGGGCGAAATTGCCCACTCTGCACTGACCGGGCGCGATATTAATGTCGAGACTATTATGCGCGTTGCCTTCGGCGATAGTCAGCGTCAGGAGGCGTCATGCTGAAATTTATTCAGAACAACCGTGAAATCACGGCACTGCTGGCGGTGGTGCTGCTGTTTGTATTACCCGGTTTTCTCGACCGCCAGTATTTAAGTGTGCAAACGCTGACCATGGTTTATAGCAGCGCGCAAATCCTGATCCTGCTGGCAATGGGCGCGACGCTGGTAATGCTTACGCGCAATATTGATGTTTCAGTGGGTTCGATTACCGGAATGTGCGCGGTGCTGTTGGGGATGTTACTGAACGCAGGATATTCACTACCTGTTGCCTGTGTCACGACTTTACTGCTTGGTTTGCTCGCGGGATTTTTCAACGGTGTCCTGGTCGCGTGGCTAAAGATTCCTGCCATTGTTGCCACCCTTGGCACGTTAGGGTTGTACAGAGGCATCATGTTGCTGTGGACTGGCGGTAAATGGATTGAAGGGTTACCCGCCGAACTGAAACAGCTCTCCGCACCGCTGCTGTTTGGCGTTTCCGCGATTGGTTGGTTGACGATAATTCTGGTGGCATTTATGGCCTGGCTGCTGGCGAAGACGGCGTTTGGACGCAGTTTTTATGCCACGGGCGATAATTTACAGGGCGCTCGTCAACTGGGCGTTCGTACGGAAGCCATTCGCATTGTGGCATTTTCGTTGAACGGCTGCATGGCGGCACTGGCGGGAATTGTGTTTGCTTCGCAGATTGGTTTTATCCCCAACCAGACCGGTACCGGGCTGGAGATGAAAGCAATTGCAGCCTGCGTGCTGGGCGGCATTAGTTTGCTCGGCGGTTCCGGTGCGATCATCGGTGCGGTACTCGGCGCATGGTTCCTGACGCAGATCGATAGCGTACTGGTGCTGTTGCGCATTCCGGCATGGTGGAACGATTTTATCGCGGGCCTCGTGCTGCTGGCGGTGCTGGTGTTTGATGGACGCCTGCGTTGTGCGCTGGAACGTAATCTACGGCGGCAAAAATATGCCCGCTTTATGACGCCACCGCCATCCGTTAAACCCGCTTCGTCAGGTAAAAAACGGGAGGCCGCATAATGCGTATTCGCTACGGTTGGGAACTGGCTCTTGCCGCACTGCTCGTTATTGAGATTGTCGCATTTGGTGCAATTAACCCGCGGATGTTAGATCTCAATATGTTGCTGTTCAGCACCAGTGACTTTATCTGCATTGGCATTGTCGCCCTACCGCTGACGATGGTGATTGTCAGTGGCGGGATCGATATTTCGTTTGGTTCGACCATCGGCCTCTGCGCCATTGCATTGGGCGTACTGTTTCAAAGTGGTGTGCCGATGCCGCTGGCGATACTCCTGACCTTACTGCTCGGCGCATTGTGCGGGCTGATCAACGCCGGATTAATTATCTATACCAAAGTTAACCCGCTGGTGATTACGCTTGGCACGCTGTATCTGTTTGCCGGAAGCGCTCTGCTGCTTTCCGGTATGGCCGGAGCGACGGGGTACGAAGGTATTGGTGGATTCCCGATGGCGTTTACAGATTTCGCTAACCTGGATGTGCTGGGACTCCCCGTTCCGCTGATTATCTTCCTGATATGTCTCCTCGTTTTCTGGCTCTGGCTGCATAAAACCCATGCCGGACGTAATGTGTTTTTGATTGGGCAAAGCCCGCGCGTGGCGCTTTATAGCGCGATTCCAGTTAACCGCACCTTATGTGCGCTCTATGCCATGACGGGGCTGGCGTCTGCGGTCGCCGCTGTGCTGCTGGTATCGTATTTTGGTTCAGCACGTTCCGATCTCGGTGCGTCGTTTCTGATGCCCGCCATCACCGCCGTGGTGCTTGGCGGTGCCAATATTTATGGTGGTTCCGGTTCCATTATCGGCACCGCCATTGCGGTTTTATTAGTGGGATATTTGCAACAAGGTTTGCAAATGGCAGGAGTGCCAAATCAGGTGTCCAGCGCCCTTTCCGGTGCGCTACTTATCGTCGTTGTCGTAGGTCGTTCCGTTAGCCTGCATCGCCAGCAAATTAAAGAGTGGCTGGCGCGTCGGGCCAATAACCCATTGCCATAAAGGATATCTTCATGACACTTCATCGCTTTAAGAAAATCGCCTTACTTAGCGTTCTTGGCATTGCCGCAATCTCTATGAATGTGCAGGCCGCAGAGCGTATTGCATTTATTCCCAAACTGGTTGGCGTGGGATTTTTTACCAGCGGTGGCAACGGCGCACAACAAGCGGGTAAAGAGCTGGGCGTTGATGTGACCTACGACGGGCCGACAGAACCCAGTGTTTCTGGTCAGGTACAGTTGATTAATAACTTCGTCAATCAAGGTTATAACGCCATTATCGTTTCTGCGGTTTCGCCTGATGGCTTGTGTCCGGCACTGAAACGCGCCATGCAACGTGGTGTGAGAGTGCTGACCTGGGACTCTGATACTAAACCGGAGTGCCGCTCTTACTACATTAATCAGGGAACGCCCGCCCAGTTGGGAGGTATGTTGGTGGATATGGCGGCGCGTCAGGTGAATAAAGACAAAGCCAAAGTCGCGTTTTTCTACTCAAGCCCCACCGTTACGGACCAAAACCAGTGGGTGAAAGAAGCGAAAGCGAAAATCGCCAAAGAGCATCCTGGCTGGGAAATTGTCACTACGCAGTTTGGCTATAACGATGCCACTAAATCATTACAAACCGCAGAAGGAATATTAAAAGCGTATAGCGATCTCGACGCCATTATCGCCCCCGATGCCAACGCCCTGCCCGCTGCCGCACAAGCCGCAGAAAACTTGAAAAATGACAAAGTAGCGATTGTCGGATTCAGTACGCCAAACGTGATGCGTCCATATGTGGAACGCGGCACGGTGAAAGAATTTGGCCTGTGGGATGTGGTTCAGCAAGGCAAAATTTCAGTGTATGTCGCGGATGCATTATTGAAAAAAGGATCAATGAAAACGGGCGACAAGCTGGATATCCAGGGCGTAGGTCAGGTTGAAGTCTCGCCAAATAGCGTTCAGGGCTATGACTACGAAGCGGATGGTAATGGCATCGTACTGTTACCGGAGCGCGTGATATTCAACAAAGAGAATATCGGCAAATACGATTTCTGATGTGCATTACTTAACCGGAGTAAGTTATGGCAGATTTAGACGATATTAAAGATGGTAAAGATTTTCGTACCGATCAACCGCAACAAAATATCCCTTTTACCCTGAAAGGTTGCGGTGCGCTGGATTGGGGAATGCAGTCACGCTTATCGCGGATATTTAATCCGAAAACGGGTAATACCGTGATGCTGGCCTTTGATCATGGTTATTTTCAGGGGCCGACTACCGGACTTGAACGCATTGATATAAATATCGCCCCGCTGTTTGAACATGCCGATGTATTAATGTGTACGCGCGGCATTTTGCGCAGCGTAGTTCCCCCAGCGACCAATAAGCCGGTGGTACTGAGGGCGTCAGGTGCGAACTCTATTCTGGCGGAATTAAGTAATGAAGCCGTGGCGTTATCGATGGATGATGCCGTGCGCCTGAACAGTTGCGCGGTGGCGGCGCAGGTTTATATCGGCAGCGAATATGAACATCAGTCGATCAAAAATATTATTCAGCTGGTTGATGCCGGAATGAAAGTGGGAATGCCGACCATGGCCGTGACTGGCGTGGGCAAAGATATGGTGCGCGATCAGCGTTATTTCTCGCTCGCGACTCGAATCGCCGCTGAAATGGGGGCGCAAATTATCAAAACCTATTATGTCGAAAAAGGTTTTGAACGGATTGTTGCCGGATGTCCGGTACCCATTGTTATTGCTGGCGGTAAAAAATTACCGGAGCGCGAGGCGCTGGAAATGTGCTGGCAGGCTATCGATCAGGGCGCTTCTGGTGTGGATATGGGGCGTAATATTTTCCAGTCTGACCATCCGGTGGCGATGATGAAAGCCGTACAGGCGGTGGTTCACCATAACGAAACGGCTGATCGAGCATATGAACTCTATCTGAGTGAAAAACAGTAACTGCGGATCTAAGGAGAAGAATTATGCACGTCACACTGGTTGAAATTAACGTTCATGAAGACAAGGTTGACGAGTTTATCGAAGTTTTTCGCCAGAACCACCTGGGCTCTGTACAGGAAGAAGGCAATTTGCGCTTCGATGTCTTACAGGACCCGGAAGTGAATTCGCGCTTTTATATCTACGAAGCCTATAAAGATGAAGACGCAGTGGCGTTCCATAAAACCACGCCCCACTACAAAACCTGTGTCGCGAAACTGGAATCTTTAATGACCGGGCCGCGTAAAAAACGTCTGTTCAATGGTTTGATGCCGTGAGGCGAATTTATCAATTTTATCTACAATTGGGGTAACGCGCTGACGGGAGTAAAAAAATGTCTGACTGGAACCCCTCTTTATATTTGCACTTTTCCGCTGAACGATCGCGTCCGGCGGTGGAGCTGCTTGCCAGAGTGCCGCTGGAAAATGTCGAATATGTTGCCGATCTTGGCTGTGGCCCAGGTAACAGCACCGCCCTTCTACAACAACGTTGGCCTGCGGCCAGGATAACAGGCATCGACTCGTCTCCGGCGATGATTGCTGAAGCGCGCAGTGCTTTGCCAGACTGCCAGTTCGTGGAAGCAGACATCCGCAACTGGCAACCGGTACAGGCACTCGATCTGATTTTTGCTAATGCCTCACTGCAATGGCTGCCCGACCACTACGAATTGTTTCCTCATCTGGTTTCTTTACTTAATCCGCAGGGCGTGCTGGCAGTACAGATGCCAGATAACTGGCTGGAGCCGACCCATGTGCTCATGCGCGAAGTTGCCTGGGAACAAAACTACCCGGATCGCGGGCGTGAGCCGTTGGCTGGCGTTCATGCTTACTACGATATTTTGAGCGAAGCCGGATGTGAGGTCGATATCTGGCGAACCACCTACTATCACCAGATGCCGTCACACCAGGCGATTATCGATTGGGTGACTGCCACTGGATTACGTCCGTGGTTACAGGATCTGACCGAGAGCGAACAGCAGCTTTTTCTTAAGCGCTACCATCAGATGCTGGAAGAGCAGTATCCACTGCAAGAGAACGGACAGATACTGCTGGCATTTCCGCGTCTGTTTATTGTTGCTCGGCGTATGGAGTAAATATCACGTCAGCTGGTAATGACGATCGGGAAGAATTTTTGCTGGAATTTCGGCTTCATCGTTCATCTGTAACAGGTCAATTTCAATAGCGTTGCAGATGGCATCCAGTGGTAAATCATTGTTTTCAGTACCGAACGGATCTTCCAGTTCTTCCGCCAGACAATCCAGCGAAATAAAAGTGTAGGAAATCAGCACAGAGATAAAAGGCGTCATGTAATGCAGGTCCACGACCAGTGCGAACGGCAGCATGATACAAAACAGATAAACGGTACGATGCAAAATCAGGGTGTAGGCAAAGGGAATTGGCGTGTAGGCAATGCGCTCACAGCCTGCCAGAACCGCTGAAATATCATTAAGCCGATCGTTGAGGCTAATAAACAGGATATCTGAAAGCTGCCCATTGCGGCGCTGAACCGCCAACCACTCCCCCATTATTAACAAGATACGGTTAGCTGGAGAGTTCGAAGCCAGTACAGGCTGAAGATCTTCAGTCTTGAGATAATGAGCCAGCACTTCCGCCTGTGGCTGTTTGCGTAATGTCATGCGTAAACAGTGGGCGAAGGCGATTTGCAACCGGGCAAACTCCCTTACACTTGCCGAATCCGGCAATGTCGTTTTTACCTCGCGCAGTAACGACCGTGAGGCAATCATCAACTGCCCCCAAAGTTTTCGCGCTTCAACGTAACGGGCGTACCCGGCATTATTACGAAAACCAAGAAAAATGGCGATGGCGACACCGAGAATGCTGAACGGTGCGAGGGTGAATTTGATGCCCAGATGCGTGTACCAGGGCAGCATGAAAATAACAGCGATAGAAAAGAGAAAATTGAGTAGTAAGCGCGATGATATCTTGGATAATACTGAGCCGTGCCAGACAAAAATACGGCGCAGCCAGTGTTGTTGTGGACGAACAATCATGGTTATCTTCAGGCGTGAAAAAGTCGCCCTATTAAACGTGATTACGATCACATTCTCAAGACGCTACTTACAAATTACCTACAAGCTTACAACATTAACAGGCGCTGCATGTGGCATCTGTTAATGATAAAGGCACATAGGATGTTGTAACTAATATAGTGAAATAAGAAACCCGGTCGAAACCGGGTTCAGAAGTAACGGTGTTATTAGCACAACGGACGTACAGCTTCGCGCATCCCTTTTTCAAGAATCGCATCCAGGTCATTAGCAACCTGCTCGACCAGACCAGGCACTTGCGTCAGGTCCTGCTCCCAGTGGTCTTTTTCTGCCAAAACAATCGCTACCAGTTCCTGGGTGCCGATAACACGGTCACGATGCTGGCTCCAGAGTTGCTGATAACGTTCCAGCCAGTGTGCATCGTCCTGTACCGGATATGTTTCTCCGTTACGCTCACCGCGATAGAAGGCAATCAATGCCGCTAATGCGAAAGTAAGGCGCGCCGGAAGTGTGCCTTTTGCCTTCTGCCCTGCCAGCAGCTGCGGCAGGATGCGAGTGCGGAACTTGGTCATACCGTTGAGCGCGATAGACAGCAGCTGATGCTTAATGTACGGGTTACGGAAACGCCCGGTGACTGCACTGGCGAAAGATTCCAGTTCATCACGAGGCAAATCCAGTACCGGAATAATTTCTTCGTAGATAGCTTTTTCAACGAATGCGCAAATTTCAGCATCGTTCATCGCTTCACCTACGGTATCCAGCCCTGCCTGGAACGCCACCGGCACCAGCGCGGTGTGCGCACCGTTGAGGATTGCCACTTTGCGTTCTTTGTACGGTTTAATATCGTCAACAATCAGCACGTTGAGCGGATATTTGTCCAGACGCAGTTCAGTCGCTAAGGATTTCGGTCCCTGAATCACAAACAGGTAAAAGTGTTCAGCGGTGTCGAGAAAACCATCGTGATAACCCAGTTCTTCTTCCAGTTTAGCCACTTCATCGCGCGGATAACCGGTAACGATACGGTCCACCAGCGTAGAACAGAAGCTGTTAGCCTGATCCAGCCATTGAATAAATGCTTCTGGCAGTGCCCACTCTTGCGCATAGCGCAGCACCAGTTCACGCAACGCGTCGCCATTGTAGTCAATCAACTCACACGGAATGATGATCCAACCTTTATCCAGCGCACCGTTGAAATGGCTAAAGCGTTCGAACAGCAGACGGGTCAGTTTTGCCGGATAGCTTACCGCTGGCGCGTCATCGAATTTATCGCCCGCATGGTAGCTGATACCCGCTTCGGTGGTGTTAGAGAAAACAAAGCGCATTTCCGGGTTGTGCGCCAGTTTCAGGAATTCATCGTATTCACTGTAGACGCTGATTTCACGATTAACCGAGCGAATCAGACGCGCGTCGCTGACCGCTTCCCCCTTCTCATTCAGGCCACGGATAATGGTGGTGTACAGACCATCCTGCGTGCTCAGTGACGGCGGGAATGAAGTTTCAATCGGACGAACAACGACCACGCCAGAATTCAGATCGGTGTGCTCATTCAGGAGATCGATTTGCCAGTCAACAAAGGCGCGCAGGAAGTTACCTTCACCAAACTGAATGATACGTTCTGGATACTGTGCACCGGGAAAATCGCGACGATTTAGTGTTTTCACAATGGGTTCCCTTCTGATTAGTCATACAACCTGTTTGAATTGGTACGACAGGTTAGCAAACTTTAATACGCCGAACCCCTGTTTTGATCAACTCCTGATGATTAATGAGCAGTTTTATGAGAAAAGTGTGGCGCGGATCATGGTTTAATCGAGGAAAAACGCCTTTTCCTGGATCATAAAGTGGTAGAACACATTGCATTCAAATCGCGCGTAATGAATAAAGATGTCAGACAACTTCCTCACCGTAACGCATAGTGCTGGTACGGTTGCGCCCATCTTTCTTCGAGCGATACAGACACGTATCGGCTTCGACCATCAATTTATTAAAGTCATCGGTCAGCGTTCGGTACGATGCGCGACCACTACCGACGCCAATACTTACCGTGAGATAAAGCGTTTTTTGTTGCCAGGTGAATGGTTGCAGTTCAACGCCTTTACGGATTTTTTCCGCCATTAGCAGACCATCGACAGGATTCACCGACGGCACTGCAACAGCAAATTCTTCGCCGCCCATTCGCGCCACCAGCCCCTTATCACCGACAATCTTCTGAATATGCCGGGCAAACACGCTTAACACTTTATCGCCACATTCATGTCCATAGTTATCGTTAATGCTTTTGAAATAGTCGATATCAAGCAGCATGACAGTCAGATGTTGTGTCTGTTTCAGCGATGGACTTTTCAGCGCCTCATAAAGACCGGACCGTGAGTAAACCTGAGTCAGAAAATCAAAGTCGGCTCGCAGCGCAACTTGCTTCATTAGCGAATTGATCGCTGCCACGCTAAAAGAAACCATAATTGGGCATATCGCCATCGTGGCAATACCGAGACGTGCGGAGAACATTTGCGGAATGGAGAACGGCGAACCGACCGAGATATCAATCACCGAATTTGCCACCAGTACGATTTCCACCGCACCGGTGACAAAGGTCAACAGACATGTTACCTGCGGCGTATAGCGCACTGCACACCAGATTAATGCAGGCAGCGGGAACGCCAGACTCCCCGCTCCGCCAATGACTACCGAGGCAATAACCGACACAATAAGCGCGATGGCGGGCATCATCTGTTCTGCTTTAAAGCGCGGCAGCACTCCAGGAATAGCCAACGTCAGCATACAAGGCACGATCAACACGCCCGTTGAGAATTGCTCACTGAACCAGTCCGCAAGCAAAGGCCAGAAATCCAGACTATCAATACTGACCGAACCAAGATAGCATGTTCGCTGACAGCGGCGGCAAATAAAGGTACCCTGGGAATGCTATTTTGTCGTTTTCCGCAATTCTCATGGCTGATTCATCTGTACAACCAGCCAGTGATAGATTACCGCCACGATATAACGTTGTTGTTCTTCGCTTAACGAAACACCCTGCGGAATGTTATGCCACTTAGCCAGACAACCGCGACAGCAGGTCGCGGTGGCGTGCTGAGCGATAAACACCGGATGCCCGCGCATGGGGGTTTGCTTACCGTCATTAACCGGTAATGCCGCAGCAAGACGTTTAGCGACAAAATCCGCCGCATGTTGTTCGATGACTGGCGCGCCTTTCTCCAGACAATACTGACGCTCTTTCATGCCCAAACGAAAGCGAGAGCGAAATTTTGAACGGGATAAACGCGCGAAGAGTGGATCGAGAGACTGCATTAATAAACCGAACGCCCTAACTGTTTCGTTAATTGTTCAAGAACGGCGATACCCGCAAGCGAGTTACCTGCATCATCCAGTTCCGGACTCCAGACTGCGATGGCCATTTCATGCGGAACAATCGCCACAATACCGCCCCCAACGCCAGATTTCGCCGGTAGTCCCACCCGCCAGGCAAACTCCCCCGCGTTCTGGTACATACCACTGGTCGCCATCAGCGCGTTAATTTGCCGCGCCTGCATTGGCGTCACCACTGGTTCATCAATATGAATAGCTTTCCCCTGATTAGCCAGAAAGACAAACGTCCGGGCCAGCTCTACACAGCTCATTTTCAGAGCGCAGTAATGAAAGTAGTTTTGCAGAACGGTTGTCACGTCATGATGGAAATTGCCAAACGACTTCATCAGCCAGGCGATAGCCGCATTTCGCGCGGAATGTTCAAATTCGGAACGCGCTACCACCGTATCGTAGGAAATATCAGACACACCGCTTAAGCCGCGCACGACTTCCAGCATACGTTGCCGTGGTGCGCTTAATCGCCCTTGCAACATATCGCAGACCACCAGCGCACCGGCATTAATGAACGGATTACGCGGTATACCCTGCTCCATTTCCAGTTGCACTAAGGAATTGAACGGTGATCCAGACGGATCTTTGCCGACGCGTTGCCAGATTTCCTCTTCGGAGTAATGACGCATGGCGACAACGAGACTCAGCACTTTGGAAATAGACTGAATGGAAAAACGTTCTTGCGCGTCTCCGGCCTGAAAAAGCTGTCCGTCAACGGTACAGATAGCAATCCCCAATCGGGAACCGTCTACTGTAGCCAGCGCCGGAATATAATCCGCGACTTTACCCTGACCAATGAGCGGCCGCACTTGCCGCAAGATGTTTTCTAAAATTGCATTATCCATGGCGACTGCCACTTTCTACTCCTGGACCGCAGGTCTGAAAAGACCTGCGAGTATATCAGAGCTGAATATGTCGCGTCAGATCCGGTCTTTCCACACCGTCTGGATATTACAGAATTCGTGTAAGCCGAAATGGGAAAGCTCACGACCAAAGCCACTCTTTTTCACGCCACCAAAGGCCACTCGCGCGTCGCTGGCACAATAACCATTGATAAACACCCCACCGCATTCCAGACGTGCCGCCATATGTCTGGCCTGTGTTTCGTCAGTGGTAAAAATGGTCGCTGAAAGGCCGAACTCACTATCATTAGCCAGTTCCAGTGCATGTTCTGCATCTTTCGCAATGGTGATTGCCGCAACGGGGCCAAACATTTCTTCCCGAAACGCGGTCATTTCTGGGGTAACATTCGCCAGAACCGTTGGCGGATAGTAGTTACCTGCCCCAGCCATCTTTTCCCCGCCCAGTAACAAACGCGCACCCTGCGCCAGGGTTTTCTCCACCTGATGATGCAGCTCATCACGTAAATCAAAACGAGCCATTGGTCCGAGAGCGTTCTCTTCGTCACGGGGATCGCCCATTTTCAAGGCTGCCGCAGCTGCCACAAAACGTTCGGTAAATGCCGAAGCAATTCCCTCTTCGATAATAAAGCGTTTTGCCGCTGCACATACCTGTCCGGTATTCTGATAACGTCCGGCTACCGCCGCTTTTACCGCCAGTTCCAGATCGGCATCGTTAAGCACAATAAACGGATCCGAACCGCCCAGTTCCAGTACGCATTTTTTCAGTGCCGCTCCAGCCTGTGCGCCAATAGCCGCTCCCGCACGAACACTTCCGGTCACCGTGACAGCAGCAATGCGCGAGTCTTTAATCATCTGACTGACACCGTCGTTGTCGGCATTCAGCCAGCCATATACGCCTTGTGGGATACCCGCATCTTTAAACACCTGGGCAATGAGCTGTGCACAGCCCATCACATTCGGCGCATGTTTAAGTAAGTAGCCGTTACCTGCAAGAATGATGGGAACAGCGCCACGCATCACCTGCCATAACGGAAAATTCCACGGCATAATCGCCAGAATCGTCCCCAACGGTCGATACTCAATAACCGCCTGCTGATTTTCCACCAGCGTAGGTTCCGCCTTCAGCATTGCCGGACCATGTTCTGCATACCAGTCACACAAATTCGCCGATTTCGCCACTTCAGCGCGCGCCTGGTTGATTGGTTTGCCCATTTCGCGGGTGATCATTTGCGCCATTTCTTCGCTACGAGCGCGCAGAGCCTTACCGATATCACGCAGTTTTTCAGCACGATAATCTATATTTGTCTCGCGCCAGTCGCGAAAGCCTGCTGCCGCCAGCTGAAGTGCGTTTTCGATATCGTCAGCGCCAGCCCACGGCAGCACAGAAAGTTGTTCACCCGTGGCAGGATTTATCGAAATTGCATGAGTTGCCGGAGTAATGGTCATCGGGGTATCTCCTTTATGAGTCATGGTATGAAGATACGCAGATTTACTCTTGCTTTAAAATGAATAATATTAAGCCACTTATTCACGAATCGAGAATGCTATGGATCTGACCCAACTGGAGATGTTCAACGCGGTTGCCGAAGCTGGCAGCATAACCCAGGCTGCAGCAAAAGTGCATCGCGTGCCGTCGAATCTCACTACCCGTCTGCGCCAGCTGGAAACAGAACTGGGGGTTGATCTGTTTATTCGCGAGAATCAGCGTTTACGTCTCTCTCCTGCCGGGCATAACTTTTTACGCTATAGCCAACAAATTCTCGCGTTAGTGGATGAAGCGCGGAGCGTTGTCGCTGGCGATGAGCCGCAAGGTTTATTTTCTCTTGGTTCGCTGGAAAGCACCGCTGCAGTGCGCATTCCAGCCACGCTGGCGGAATTCAACCGTCGTTATCCCAAAATTCAGTTTTCACTTTCCACCGGCCCTTCCGGCACTATGCTGGATGGTGTACTGGAGGGAAAACTGAATGCGGCGTTTATTGATGGACCCATTAACCATACTGCCATCGACGGGATACCGGTATACCGCGAGGAACTGATGATCGTCACGCCACAAGGATATGCGCCAGTAACCCGTGCCAGTCAGGTTAATGGCAGTAACATTTATGCCTTCCGCGCCAATTGTTCGTATCGTCGCCACTTCGAGAGCTGGTTTCATGCTGACGGTGCCGCTCCGGGAACTATCCATGAGATGGAGTCTTATCACGGAATGTTGGCCTGTGTGATCGCAGGAGCAGGCATTGCGCTTATTCCGCGCTCTATGCTGGAAAGTATGCCGGGGCATCACCAGGTTGAAGCGTGGCCGTTAGCTGAGCAATGGCGTTGGTTAACAACCTGGCTGGTCTGGCGTCGTGGTGCGAAAACGCGCCCGCTCGAGGCATTTATTCAACTGCTGGAGGTGCCTGACTCGGCAAGACAGGGATATCAATGAGCTATTTTTGATAGTTCTTGCGGCTAATATGCTCTATATAGTGATGTTCCGATGACTTATGACTATATGGGGCAAATATGGTTACGCCAGTAAGCATCAGCAATTACATATCTCTTCCTGATGATTTTCCCGTACGTAATATTGCACCTCAGGTAAAAGAAGTTTTAAAGGATTTTATTGATGCACTCAGTACCATAATATGTGATGAAGAGTGGCGCACGTCTTTAAACATCAACTCAGCCACAAAAAAGATATTTAATAACCTTGACAACTTATCATATATTCAGAGGACTTCTTTTCGGGGTAACGACACACTATACAATGAAAAGGTTCAGTTTAAACTCACTTATCCCGTCAAGAATGGAAGACACAAAGAAAATATTGAATTTCAGGTAGTAATAAATTTAAGCCCTATTTATTTAGATAATTTTCGCCATGATGGAGAAATTAATATTTTTTGCGCTCCCAACCCAAAGCCTGTCACTATGGGGCGCGTATTTCAGACCGGCGTCGAGCGTGTGCTCTTTCTGTTTCTGAATGATTTTATTGAACAATTTCCAATGATCAACCTTGGCGTTCCCATCAAAAGAGCGCATACACCACATATTGAACCCCTGCCTCCGGATCACCATACCGCTGCAGATTACTTACGCCAGTTTGATTTGCTTGTCCTGAATTTTATCTCTCGCGGTAATTTTGTCATACTCCCCCGATTATGGAATAACTCTGAGGTTCACAGATGGTTCGGGAATAAAGAACCTAACTTGCTCACCGCTATTCTCGACATAACGGACAGCGAATTAAAAGAGGATTTATTGCAAAGTCTGATGGATTCACTAGGTTCTAACAAACATGTACTACCCGAAGTCTGCATCTGCTTTTTATCCCTTTTAGCAGAACAAGAATCTCCTCATTTTCAGGACTTTTTTTTATTTTTCGCCAATATGTTATTGCACTATCACCAATTTATGAATCCCAATGAAAGTGATCTGAATGACGTGTTGATGCCAGCATCATTAAGTGATGATAAAATTATCAAACATATGGCGCGCAGGACCCTCAAACTGTTTGTAAAAAATGAAACGCCGCCAAAAGTTACTCACGAAGACCTGGTGAAAAACAGGCCTCGCTCCCCTGTCAGACCACCTATACCCGCAACCGCCAAAACGCCAGACCTTCCTGAACGTCATTAAACCGTGATGTTACCGACTCTCTGACGCGGAACAGAATCAGCGTCAGAGAAACGGAAAACGCGATCCAGATCACAAATGCATTGTATTCACATCATTAACCGTTTTAAGATCATTTCATCACTTTTTCGCAACTCACCCGATAATCTGTTATGACAACAAACACTGTTTCCCGCAAAGTGGCGTGGCTACGGGTCGTTACGCTGGCAGTCGCCGCCTTCATCTTCAACACCACCGAATTTGTCCCTGTTGGCCTGCTCTCTGACATTGCGCAAAGTTTTCACATGCAAACCGCTCAGGTCGGCATCATGTTGACCATTTACGCATGGGTAGTAGCGCTAATGTCATTGCCTTTTATGTTAATGACCAGTCAGGTTGAACGGCGCAAATTACTGATCTGCCTGTTTGTGGTGTTTATTGCCAGCCACGTACTGTCGTTTTTGTCGTGGAGCTTTACCGTTCTGGTGATCAGTCGCATTGGTGTGGCTTTTGCACATGCGATTTTCTGGTCGATTACGGCGTCTCTGGCGATCCGTATGGCTCCGGCCGGGAAGCGAGCACAGGCATTGAGTTTAATTGCCACCGGTACAGCACTGGCGATGGTCTTAGGTTTACCTCTCGGGCGCATTGTGGGCCAGTATTTCGGTTGGCGAATGACCTTCTTCGCGATTGGTATTGGGGCGCTTATCACCCTTTTGTGCCTGATTAAGTTACTTCCCTTACTGCCCAGTGAGCATTCCGGTTCACTGAAAAGCCTCCCGCTATTGTTCCGCCGCCCGGCATTGATGAGCATTTATTTGTTAACTGTGGTGGTTGTCACCGCCCATTACACGGCATACAGCTATATCGAGCCTTTTGTGCAAAACATTGCGGGATTCAGCGCCAACTTTGCCACGGCATTACTGTTATTACTCGGTGGTGCGGGCATTATTGGCAGCGTGATTTTCGGTAAACTGGGTAATCAGTATGCGTCTGCGTTGGTGAGTACGGCAATTGCGCTGTTGCTGGTGTGTCTGGCACTGCTGCTACCTGCGGCGAACAGTGAAATACACCTCGGGGTGCTGAGTATTTTCTGGGGGATCGCGATGATGATCATCGGGCTTGGTATGCAGGTTAAAGTGCTGGCGCTGGCACCAGATGCTACCGACGTCGCGATGGCGCTATTCTCCGGCATATTTAATATTGGAATCGGGGCGGGTGCGTTGGTAGGTAATCAGGTGAGTTTGCACTGGTCAATGTCGATGATTGGTTATGTGGGCGCGGTGCCTGCTTTTGCCGCGTTAATATGGTCAATCATTATATTTCGCCGCTGGCCAGTGACACTCGAAGAACAGACGCAATAGTTGAAAGGCCCATTCGGGCCTTTTTTAATGGTACGTTTTAATGATTTCCAGGATGCCGTTAATAATAAACTGCACACCCATACATACCAGCAGGAATCCCATCAGACGGGAGATCGCTTCAATGCCACCCTTGCCCACCAGCCGCATAATTGCGCCGGAGCTGCGTAGGCTTCCCCACAAAATAACCGCCACCAGGAAAAAGATCAGCGGCGGCGCAACCATCAGTACCCAATCAGCGAAGGTTGAACTCTGACGCACTGTGGACGCCGAGCTAATAATCATCGCTATGGTTCCCGGACCAGCGGTACTTGGCATTGCTAGCGGCACAAAGGCAATATGGGCACTGGGTTCATCTTCCAGCTCTTCCGACTTGCTTTTCGCCTCCGGTGAATCAATCGCTTTCTGTTGCGGAAAGAGCATCCGAAAACCGATAAACGCGACGATTAAGCCGCCTGCAATTCGCAGACCGGGAATCGAAATGCCAAATGTATCCATCACCAGTTGCCCGGCGTAATACGCCACCATCATGATGGCAAATACGTACACCGAGGCCATCAACGACTGACGATTACGTTCGGCACTGTTCATGTTGCCTGCCAGGCCAAGAAATAACGCGACAGTTGTTAATGGGTTAGCTAACGGCAGTAACACCACCAGCCCCAGGCCAATTGCTTTAAACAAATCTAACATTGGTGGTTGTTATCCTGTGTATCTGGGTTATCAGCGAAAAGTATAAGGGGTAAACAAGGATAAAGTGTCACTCTTTAGCTAACCTTGCATCGCATTGACCAAAACTTGAACCGATTTAGCAAAACGTGGCATCGGTCATTCATTCATTTGACTTATACTTGCCTGGGCAATATTATCCCCTGCAACTAATTACTTGCCAGGGCAACTAATGTGAAAAGTACCAGCGATCTGTTCAATGAAATTATTCCATTGGGTCGCTTAATCCATATGGTTAATCAGAAGAAAGATCGTCTGCTTAACGAGTATCTGTCTCCGCTGGATATTACTGCGGCACAGTTTAAGGTGCTCTGCTCTATCCGCTGCGCGGCGTGTATTACTCCGGTTGAACTGAAAAAAGTGTTGTCGGTCGACCTGGGAGCACTGACCCGTATGCTGGATCGCCTGGTCTGTAAAGGCTGGGTTGAACGGTTGCCGAACCCGAATGATAAGCGCGGCGTACTGGTAAAACTTACCACCAGCGGCGCGGCAATATGCGAACAATGCCATCAATTAGTTGGCCAGGACCTGCATCAAGAATTAACAAAAAACCTGACGGCGGACGAAGTGGCAACACTTGAGCATTTGCTTAAGAAAGTCCTGCCGTAAACAAAAAAGAGGTATGACGATGTCCAGACGCAATACTGACGCTATTACCATTCATAGCATTTTGGACTGGATCGAGGACAACCTGGAATCGCCACTGTCACTGGAGAAAGTGTCAGAGCGTTCGGGTTACTCCAAATGGCACCTGCAACGGATGTTTAAAAAAGAAACCGGTCATTCATTAGGCCAATACATCCGCAGCCGTAAGATGACGGAAATCGCGCAAAAGCTGAAGGAAAGTAACGAGCCGATACTCTATCTGGCAGAACGATATGGCTTCGAGTCGCAACAAACTCTGACCCGAACCTTCAAAAATTACTTTGATGTTCCGCCGCATAAATACCGGATGACCAATATGCAGGGCGAATCGCGCTTTTTACATCCATTAAATCATTACAACAGCTAGTTGATAACGTGACAACGTCACTGAGGCAATCATGAAACCACTTTTATCCGCAATAGCAGCTGCGCTTATTCTCTTTTCCGCGCAGGGCGTTGCGGAACAACCCACGCAGCCGGTTGTTACTTCCTGTGGCAATGTGGTGGTTGCTCCTCCATCGCAGGAACAACCGCCGTTTGATTTAAATCACATGGGTACTGGCAGTGATAAGTCGGATGCGCTCGGCGTGCCCTATTATAATCAACACGCTATGTAGTTATTGTCAGGCTCTGATCACAGAGCCTGACATCTCCGTAATATCTTTCTGAAGTCTCAAATATTTTCGCCATTGTTGGCGATGAGATCCCGATACCAGTAAAACGACGCTTTACGTATCCTTTCCAGCGTTCCCTTCCCTTCGTTGTCTTTATCGACATAAATCATTCCGTAGCGTTTTTTCATTTCCCCTGTTCCGGCAGAAACCAGGTCAATGCAGCCCCACGGGGTGTAGCCAATTAAGTCAACACCATCTTCGACTACGGCTTTTTTCATTTCACGAATATGGGAAGCAAAGTAATCAATGCGATAGTGATCGTTCACTGTGCCGTCAGCTTGTCTCTGGTCAACCGCACCAAATCCATTTTCGACAATAAACAGCGGCAACTGGAAATGATCCCACAACCAGTTGAGTGAATAACGTAGCCCTGCCGGATCAATTTGCCATCCCCATTCGGATGTATCGATATAAGGGTTGCTGACCAAATCTCGTGGTTCAACATAATCCAGTTGCGGGTTATCGGGCGAAAATTGTGTCGTAAAAGACATGTAGTAGCTAAAACCGATAAAGTCGACACAACCTCTGGCAAGAATCGCGTTATCTTCTGGTGTGATATCGAGGTTGAATCCTTTCCTGGCAAAGTAATTCAGCATATGTTGCGGATAATATCCACGAGCATGAACATCAGTAAACCAGTAACGACGATGCATCGCTTTCGTCGCCATCATCATATCGTTGGGTGCACACGTCAGAGGATAGATGGGGCACATGGCGATCATGCAGCCGATATTAAATTCAGGATTAATCGATTTTCCAGTCTGTACCGCCAGGGCACTGGCAACTAACTCGTAATGTACCGCCTGGTACATTATTTGTTCGCGCTCATTGATATCTTCCTCTGGCGAATACAAGATACCGGAATTAGTAAATGGACACAGGCTTTCGCTGAAATTCACCTGATTATTGATTTCGTTAAACGTCATCCAGTACTTTACTTTTTCTTTATAGCGCGTGAAGACCGTTGATGCGAAGCGGATAAAAAAGTCGATCAGTTTACGGTTTCGCCAGCCACCATATTTTGTCACCAGATGATAAGGCATCTCAAAATGTGAAAGCGTCACCACAGGTTCCATTCCCTGCTTAAGGCATTCATCGAACAGATCATCATAAAATTGTAAACCCTCTTCATTCGGCTCCTGTTCGTCACCTTGCGGAAAGATTCGTGTCCAGGCAATGGAAGTTCGAAAGCATTTGAATCCCATCTCGGCAAATAACTGAATATCTGTTTTATAGCGATGATAAAAATCAATTGCTTCATGATTGGGATAATTAAGCCCGTCGATAACGCCTTCTGTCACTTCACGCGGCACCCCGTGAGCGCCAGCAGTCATCACATCAGCGATACTGATGCCTTTTCCTCCTTCATTCCAGCCACCTTCCAACTGATGCGCGGCTACCGCGCCGCCCCATAAAAAACCTTTTTTAAATCCTGACATACACAACTCCTTAACTAAAATAGATTACCACCAGACTTCCGCCTGGATGCCGGCCATAAACTCGTCTTTGCTGTTCTCATTAAACTTAAAATTCGATAATTCGTTATCCAGAATATTGATATACGTTCCATAGAAGCGAATTTCTGGTCGTGAACCTAAAATGCTTTCACCCACTTTCAATGCATGCCAGAGTGTCGTTTTATAAGCCGATTCATTTAGTGTTACACCCTGCTGAGTTTTGTTCTGTTGCTTAAACCAGCCTAATTCAAGCCCCGTCTGATTCCATGTATTCCAGATCAGGCCGGTCTTATTACAGTGCGAATACTGTCAAAATCACTATGAGCACCACTTTCATAACTATAAACATCTTCGCCGTGAGAATAGACAAGCGCGTTAGCCATAATAATATTATCAGTAAGATACATCTCGCCCTGAGAGATTAAACGCCAGGCGATCCCATTGGTATGATCACCATAGTAATAGCGACCATGCGCCATCGTATTACTGGCATCTGAGAAACTGGCAAAACTGCTGGCATAGGAATTATTGGCAACCTGTAACGTAAATTCATTAAACGTATCGCGTTGCAGGTTTTGCCGTAAAACAGAAGTCAGCATCCAGCTATCTTTCATTTCAAAATAACTGTTGTCATTTTCGTTATCTTGTTGTTGATCCGTTTTATTAGGTGCGGAATATTTAGCCATTAATGATAATGTCGCATCATCCCATAACGGGATATTGCGATAACGAACATCCACAGAATTGGTATTCATCTGGCTGGTACGCGAAAAATCACGAGAGTAAACATCGACATCATCACGGCTTAAGGACATATCAAACAGCCCTACACCAAGTGCCCAGTTTTCAATCCCCACACCCGCGGCGACATCCGTGGTTAAGGTTTTCCAGTCCAGCATCTGGATCTCATATTGCGGGAGTTTATGTTTGCCGACCCAGAAGTCTGCCTCTGGTGCGAAGGGTAAAAAACCTCGCGTTGTCAGGTAAATATCGCTGAACTGCATGATATTTTCATTGGCACTGTCACCAAACCAGGCATCGTTATACTGCTCACCCACGTTGCCATCATAGGTAACGACCGCATTTGCCGTTTTACCGTCCTGATTATAAACACGCTGATTTAAGGTCAGGTCAAACCAACCGCTCATCTCATTACCAAAACGTCCCAGAGAACCCGCTGCATAAGTTTGTGGTGAGCCGTGATTACCAGTACCCCAGCCTGAGCGGAAGTACCCCTGATAGCTGAACCCAATATCATCCTTTATATATTTACTGATATCTTTCAGGGTCACGCTTTCGATAGTGGTTTTGTCGCCTTTACTTTCAATAACGGCAACTTGCTGCGATCCATTTATAGTATGCGCTGCGGCAGACGAGTTCTGTTCACCGTTTTCATTTTTGATGTTATCAGCGACGGGAGATGTCGCTGATATTTCAGCAAGCGAGGCTGATTTATATTTGTTTTCCGTGATGCTTTTTTGTAAGGTCGAAAGTCGGGATTTATATACTCCCAGTTCATTCTGTGTTGCTTTCAGCTCTTGTTTATTTTGCGACAATTCATTTTCAAGCAATTCAAGGCGCTGCTCTATGGTTAATTTTGTTGCCATCGCGTTCAATGGAAACAATGCTGTAATAATAGAAAAAGACAAAAGGCTGATGTTAAGCGTCTTTATATTCATGACTTATCCTTAAGAGTATAATAATTTCCTCCAGCTATCGCACTGGAGGAAAAAATCAGGCATGGAGTTCTTTTCTTAATGAAATAATTTCCCTGGCTAAATCCTGGCATAATATTGCATTCATCAAATGATCCTGTGCATGAACCAGAATTAAATTAACTTTTATTTTGCCACAGCCTTCATCCTGACTAATTAATGCGGTCTGAATCTTATGTGCCTGAAGACAGGCAGATTCAGAACTGGCCATTAGCTGAGTTGCGCCCTGCCAGTCTTTTTGCCCGGCACAACGTATGGCTTCCATCGCGTCAGAACGTGCCTGCCCCGCGTTGACCAGTAACTCCATAACAAGTTCTTCATCTGCAAACATCACAATCTCCTTCCTGGGTAAATGGAATTATCCGTTAGTTGTCATGTTATTGACTTTGTTGGCGGCAATAACAAAAGGTAAATAGATCATTGTCGCCACACCTAAACATAAAAAACCAACCAGTAAAGCCAGCCAGTTCCCCCCGGTTCCGAGGAAAGCAATTAAAGGTCCGGGCGTAGTCCAGGGCACGGCATAAGCAACCGGTGGAATAATTTCCATCGAAACAAAGAAGTAACCAATGGCACAGTTAACAATGGGAACCATAATAAACGGCACCATCATGATGGGGTTAAGTACAATAGGAAGGCCAAACATTATCGGTTCATTGATATTGAAAATACCGGGGATAAATGACATTTTTGCCAGATCACGGTATTCCGCACGCTTAGAAGCGATAAAAATAGCCAACAATAACCCCAACGTCATACCTGAACCGCCGCAGTTGGCGAATGCATCATTAATAGAAGTCCAGGTAATCGGATATGGCGCGCCCCAGGTAGTGCCATGTTGAGCGGCCCAGGAGAGATTCTCCAGATTAGCCTCAGAAAAAACGGTTTCTCGAATTGCCGATGTGGTATTAGGTCCGTGGATCACCAGCACCCACAGGAAATTACCCACAGCCCCCAGGATAATTACCGCAAAGATATTCGTTCCCATATGTTTGAGCGGCGTCTGGATTAATGTGTAAATAAGATCGTTTAGTCCTGCCGGGGATATCAGTGTCAGGCAATAATTAAGTGCGGAAAAGAACACCATGACAAAAAATATTGGCAATAAAACTTTAAATGAACGCGCTACCGCAGGCGGGGTGATGCTGCCAACTTACTGATTTAGTGTATGATGGTGTTTTTGAGGTGCTCC
>OOBX01000333.1_pt1 | contig 36159 bp, 48 predicted proteins | sample 1671021 | NCBI WGS metagenome assembly OOBX01 (sample SAMN06348114, study PRJEB24527) | human gut metagenome | biome: human gut; feature: ankylosing spondylitis patient; material: feces | host: Homo sapiens | place: China | collected 2015-10 | reverse complement strand
GTTCGCTGCACTGCTCGATGCGCCAGCGGCTGATCACCTCCTGCTCCGGATCGGCATCGCTATTTCCGTTGACGAAGTTCACCGCATCCAGAAAACGGGCGTAAACCTTACGCCTGACCACCGTTCCTCCGACCAGACTCTGCAGGTCTTCCGCCATCCCGGTGACCATGCCGTGCAGATTAGAGACTTTCAGCGTTGGCCTTGCACTGGCTCCTTTGCCGTTCATCTCAAATCCACTTCCCTGAATGGGATAGGCCTGATACTGCCGCCCCTGCCAGGTGACTGGTTCACCTTTTTCGTTCTGCTCATTACAGAAGAAATAACGATCTCCGCCGACCTCTGTCAGATCGATTTCCCAGAGCACCACGCTGGCAGACTGCTCCGCACGGGTGCATTCATTCAGTGTTTCCTGTCGGATATTCTGCATCAGTTCACCACCTGTTCAAACTCTGCGCTGAACTCAACACGCAACATACTGACCCGCGACGACCATTTTGCGCAGGTCACCTTTATCTGCCGGTAGCCATAAGGCGGCGTCCACAGAAAGGCCTTCCAGCCCCCGTGCTCAGCCAGAAACGATTCCAGTGCCGTGGCCTCCTCGCGGGGAACAGAAAGCGTCACGCTGTACGTTTTCAGGTCAGCGTTCAGCCCGGCAGGCGCACGCTGAGAATAGCCATCACCAAAGCGCACCTTTATTACGGAAGGGGCCGAAGCCACATCCATACCGGGTTTCACTTTCCAGCGGAAGGTTTTCATCGTCCACCTCCGGAGAACAGACCACCATCACGGGACTGCTGTTGCATAAAGTCCGCTGCTGCTTTTTTCCCGAGGTCATAAACCACCTTCAGGGCAGCCGGACCTATCTGCCCGTTCGTGCCATCGTTATTGATCTCGATGTTGTACTGCGGGGCAAACATCGCCATACCTGAACCACCAATATCCGCCACAACCCCCAGCTTACCGTCAGCACCACGACGCAGAGGCAGAATGGCTTCAGGCCCAGCTTCCCCCATCACACCTGCACCTTTTGCAAAAGCAAAAAACGTCGGACGGTTAACCACCGTGCCACTGTAGCGACTCAAATCAGCAGACTGATAAACACCACCATCAGCATTGGGCGTCACACTGGCAGTTGCTGCACTCCCCCAGCCAAACGCCGAACCAATCCCCTTAACTGCCTGCATCATGGACATCTGAGCCATGATTTTTGCCAGATCAGAAAGGAGCGAGGCGGTAAAAGATTTGAAGTTCAGTTTTCCGGTGGTACAGAATGTAGCCAGTGCATTACCTGCACTATTAAATGCCGCTGTAAGCATCTGCTCCGCAGTGCCTGCCGCATTATCCGCATCTGCCGTGAAATTCTGAAACGCCCGCATGGCACCGTTTTTCCAGTTACCCTGAGCAATTTCAAGCTGTTGCCAGTAACGGCGATTCTCATTCAGTTGCCTGTTCAGGCTCTCCGTCAGCGCCTGCTCGGCCTTTCTGTAGTCATCCGTGTTATATGTCCCTTTCTGCTCACTATCCCGCCTCAACTGCTCCAGCTGTTGCTGGTATTTCTGGCGAAGGCTCAGTTGTACCTGATATCGCTGCCGCTGCTGATCACCCATACCCACCGTGGCGATATCCAGGTCATGTTGCTGACGCTGAGCGCGCTCTTCTTCAGCCAGTTGACTGGTCAGCTGAATTGTTTTTTTCTTCAGATCGTTGAGTGCCGTCTGTTTCTGAAGCTCCTGCTGTTTTACATCCAGCAGCGTCAGTGCCTGAATCAGTTCATCTTTACGGGCCAGCACACTCTTTTCATCTGCCGTCAGTTTTTTCCCGTCCAGGTCGCTGATGCGCTGCTGCAGAGCCAGAAGCTGTTTATGCGCTTCTGTCATCCTGTCAGTGGCAATGCCTGCTGACTGTCTTGCAGCAGCAATCTGTCCTTCCACCTGTGCCTGTTGCTGACTGTACTGCAGCAATAACCGGGTGGCCTCATCATTACGGGTTTCGCGTGTTTTTTTCTTACCGGATGCCAGGGCTTTCTCGTAACGTTCATTTTCACGTTGTATCGCCGCATCCCTGACAGCCTGGTCGGCGTACTGCATGGCATTAATACGCGCAATTTCACGCTGATGTCGTGCTGCTTCCGTTTCATTCATCCGGTTCAGTGCAGCATTTTCAGCATTACGTCGTTTCTGTTGCTCCTGATAATTCCGCTCTGCCTGCTCTTTTGCATCCTGCAAATCCTTCTGGCGTTTTTTCTCCTGAAGCTCGTTAAGACGCTGCTGATCGTATTCAACCTGAGAAGATGATGCCGTCCAGGGGAGTCTTTTCGCCCGCGATACTTTCTCCTGCAAAGTGGCAATCTGCGCATCCAGCGAATCTTCACGACCAATATTCATGGCCGCATCCCAGAACTGCTTCCACCAGTCAGACAAGGTTTGCAGCGTACTACCCAGCGCATTGAGGTTATTATCAATATCCGCAGTACGCCGACCGGTTTCCTCTGCCAGTGCAGACATGGCTATCCGTGCCGCATCACTGGACCGCCCCTGCTCTCCAAGGATGCGTATCTGCTCAAGCTGAGTGGCAGTAAGAAAATGCAGCTCATTGTCCAGAGCCTTCGCGGCGTTTACAGGATCATCCTTCAGCCGCTTAAACTGATTTATGGTATCGCTGATCGACTGGCCAACCGATCGCTCCATCTGTGCGGCAGCTCTCGCCACCATACCGATATCGTTTCCACGAAATGCACCACTCCCCACCACCTGAGCCAGCGCACCGGCTGCAGCATGTTGCGTGATACCATTCCCGGAAATAGCACGACTGAGCGTCCACAGCTGCCCAGCAGTGACTCCGGCATAATGCCCCGTCAGCGACAGCTGGCGGTTAAATTCTTCCCCCTCCTTCTGACCGTCATACCAGGCTTTACCCAGACCATAGACGGCCGCGGTAATACCGCCAATAACCCCGCCCAGCATCATGCCTTTCGGTGACATCAGTGTGTCTATCCATCCGGCACGGTTAGCCAGCGTTATCCCGGATCCCCTCAGCGCCCCTAAATTGCCGCGGGCCAGTTCACCTATCAGAACGCCTATCTCCTGGCGGGCCGCTGCACTTTTCAGACCCAGCGAATGCGTGGCTTTTCCTGCCCGCTCCATTTTGCGGATATACACTTCTGCAGCACTGCTTACCCCCAGCTGGGCAGCCCTGGCACGAAGCAACTCAGAAGAAGAAAGATTCTGGCGGGTTGCCTGCTCTTTAAGCTGACGGATAAACGCCACTTTCTGTCGGGTAGCCTCTGCCTCAGCCTGCGTAAGAACACGGGTTTTCGCCGTAACCTCAGAAATCAGCGCCAGATAATCCTGCTGACCAATCCCGCCACTGTTTCTGGCCTGTCGGATCTGCTGCTGAATACGCTGTAATTCCTGCAACCCCGCACTGGCCTGTTTCACACTGTCAATCTGACGATAAAACGCGGCAGCCGCTTTATCCTGAGCCTCCGCCAGAGCCATGGCCTGTGCCTGTTCCTCGCGCATTTTCTGGCTCAGTGCCTCCATACGCTGGCGGGTTTGCTCCACCTCGCGGGCCATGCGTTCATGAGCCTGTGCGCTCTTCTCCACCGTCTGCGCATGGACGGATGCGGCTGTTGCAGCCGAAGAAGCCGCCTGCATTGTCTGCCGGGCGGCCTGAGTCTGACGCTCCATAAAACGCTGCATACGGGCAGAAGACCGTTCTGCATCGCTGGCTGCACCATTCAGAAGGTTTTTGATACGGGGAATTTCATTTTTAAACTCTGCCGCATCAATCCCCAAATCAATGACCAGGTTGGCTATCTGGTCCATAACGCACACCTCCGGAAATACCTTCCCCAAGATGCATCAGTTCTTCGTCCGTTCGCTCCGGTATCCCGTTCTCTTCCGGTAAAAGGCTGAAATCAGCCACCGCAGCATCACTGCTGCCGGACACCATTCTCACGATCAATGCCTTCAGCGAGGCAAACTGCGCATCCATCCACACATCACTGAAGCTCTGCATCCGGAAATAATCGCCCCACTCACCAAGCTCAGTGGCCGACATTTCCGACAGCATCCGCCGCCAGTCTGCCCGCCGGAACTCCCGGGCAAGCCGCATGACAAACTGCATTTCCCGCGTCAGGACTTTTCCGGCGTCAGCACCTCATGCTCCAAATCCCCGGCATTCTCAATGGCTCCCATACCGCTCAGCGACAGAACCATCTCCGCCCCCGCTCCCAGGGCATCATACGACCATGTTGTAATAACGGATGCGCAAAGCGTCTCAACATCCTGAGACTGTTCCGCATTCCACAGTGAGCGGGAAACCAGCCAGGCATTGATATCCATCCCCATCCGCAGAAAAGCAATCTGTCGTTCAGCCTCCGGCAGTTCTCCCTCTTCGGCATCAAACTTTGCCGTTCGCTGCTGAACAAACGCCAGATATTCAATTCTCTGCAGCCCGGACAGCTCACTGAGCACCACGGACTGCTTTTCATAATTAAACGTGCCCTGTTTCAGAAACATCATGTTCTCCACCTGCAAAAAAGCCCCGGATAATCGGGGCAAATGATGAGTATCGTCCTGTTAACCTGCGGCGCTGACGGCCACCGTAGCCACTGCCACAAAATCGCCGTCAGAAGTCATGCCCACAATGCTGACACTGCCCTGCTTCACGCCTTTCACCGTGGCCACAAGCCCGTTCAGGGTCACCGTGGCAGTCTGTGGATCTGTCGAATGCACACTGATCGCTTTGTCACTGGCTCCGTCAGGTTTTACTGTAAAGGTCAGCGTGGTGGTTGCTCCCACTTTTACACTGGCAGATGCCGGTGCCACCGTCAGCCCGGTAACGCCCACGGTTTCAGTGCCTTCTTCTGCCAGATACGGACGCCCCACACCGCTGATTTTCACTGTGCGGGTCATCACGTCTTTTGAGGCAATGGTTTTACCCAGTGAACTCAGCCAGCCACGGAAAACATCAACAGTACCGTTGGGATATTTGATACGAAACGCGCAGACTTCACCGGAGTCGAACAACTGAACCAGTTTTTTCTGCCCGCTGTCACCCGGACGCCAGGCCAGCGTCGCCGAAGTATCACCGACGGATTTCTGCCCCTGGGTTGTCGTTTTCCAGTCTGCATCTTCATCATCGAGATAAGTGTCATCTTCTGCATCAGCGGTCATTTCGCCAGGCTGCAGATCCTTCACCATCGCAAGACGCAGCCAGTCAGTGTCCGATAAAGGGTTCGCAAACGCATCGCCCTTGCCGGTGTACATCCAGAACGTCGTTCCCGCACCTTTCGTTTTTGCCAGTGGATTTGGTGTGGTCATTGCCACCTCCTTAATTCGTGTACGTGATCTGGTACGTGATTTCCGCCATCGCCCAGGTGGCCATCTCATTATCACGTTGATAGTTAAAACCGAGTGGGATCAGGGTGTCGATGAGTCCGGAAAGTGCCGGTACATCATTCAGGGCCGGGAAAATGGTGCTCTCCATCCACATATCCAGCTCTGAATCCGGTGCCTGTACCCGGATGAAGACGGCAATATGCAGAACAGCCTGCCAGTCATCTTCATCCGTCATTTTTCCGGTGTACTGAGCATCACTCAGCCACACCGCCACGGCAGGCAGTTCCTGCGCATCAATAAATGCCGGAAGCCCGTCAAAAAATGTGGCGCTGTCTCCACACTGTTCCCGAAGGCGTGCCAGTACGGCCTGGCGGATTTGTGTATGTCGGTTCATCGGGTCAGCCATAACCTCAGTTGTTGTTTCAGTGCATACCCCAGCTGTTTCGGCATTTCCGCAGCAATGATGCGATCGCGGGCATCTTCAAATGCCTGTGTCAGCGGTCCGGACAGCGGGATTTTCACCACATCAATGGGGTAACGATTTTTGCCATCAATACGCCGCATCACATGCCAGCGACCATTCGCCAGTTGCTGAATAAACGCATCCCGGAAAAGATATTTACCCACCTTCAGCACGCTGCCACGGTACTGCAGTTTTCCACCACGCCGGGCCAGTCTGACCCGGGCTGTCCCCAGCTTAATGGCGGGCAGATTGCCCCGGTTAATGCGGATCCTGGCCGTCATTTTTCCTGACGGACTGGCTTTAAACACCCGGACACGCTGACGTACCAGTTTCAGGGGGATCCCTTTCACCTGGTTATCTCCCGCAACGGTATTCCCGGCAACCTGCCGGGTGGCAACCGAGACCGCTTTCTGTGCCACACGGTTTATCGCCCATGCGCTGGCCTGTGGCACCATACGGGTATCAAGGCTGTTCAGATTGCGGATGGCATTCTCAAGCCCCTTCATCCCACACCTCTTTACTCAATAAAGATCATTGGCTTACCGTTAAAGCGTTCATGCCGTGTGACCGTCCATTGTTGTCCGTCATAAACAACGCGATCCCCGCGCCGTGGGCGGTATCCCGAAGAAAACACCACCAGAGAGACCGCAGGTCCGGACAGAGCATTCAGCTCTGCCAGTGTTTCTCCCGGGATCACGGTCATATCGACATCATTAATCGAGGCTGTCTTTCCCATCTTTCTGACCGTGATAGCATCCATACGCGCTGCCAGCCGGGAAAAGGGATCAGACATTGAGTTTTACCGGCACTTCTTCTGCACTGGTTCCGGCATCTGCCCAGACAACCCCGACCAGCGGATCAGAGCCGCTGTTAGTCAGCTGAACTTTTCCGGACTTCAGATAAACCTTCTTACCCGTTTTCATGTCATCCGTTTTCAGCTTAGGCAGCATAAACACACCTTCGGTCATACCGTCGCCTGTTTCACCCTGTGGAATATCGGTCAGCGCCACCGCAAAAACATCACCCACCTGCACCAGATCTCCGCTGCTGATGGCTGCACTGGCAACAATCGCCACCGTTTTTCCTTCTTCTACAAAATTCTTTGCCATAACTGTCTCCACACAGCCCCGTTCAGGGGCTGATTTCAGGTACAAAAAAAGCCCTTACGGGCCATCAGAGTTGTTGTCTGCGATGTTTACGCCGTACATTTCACCAGACCGCGGTGATCAACTGGCGCGACACCGGCGTCAATACGCACTTTCGTTGTCACGCCATCCACACTGAAGCCCTCCATCTGATCAATATATGGCGTATCCACACCGTTGAGATAAGCCACTTCAATCGTATCGGAGCCTTTTGACGCAGCCAGGTAGAAGGTGGTCTGGCTGTTATCATCAAGACGAGGCTCTGCAATAACGGTCGCAAAATCTTTCACCGGGTTAATAATACCGGCGTTAATGTCAGCCCCCTTGACACTTGAGGAGCGAATGACCTGGTTAGCAACAGACTCCATCGCCGTCGGTACCAGTACGAACGCAGGACGAATATTCAGATGACGCTCCCCCTCTTTCTGAACGCGCATCAACTGGCGGGCTTTATCCAGCGATGCCACGTCCATTGCAGCGCTCTCCAGTACGTTTGCATGTTTCGCTTTATCGAACAGACTTACATTATCTGTGGAGATTTTCGGGTTAGACGTCAGAATGGCATAAACCAGATCGGCAATAGTGGATTTCGCCGCACGGCCCAGTTTCATCGGGACATCGGTCAGCATATTCAGATCATCATTGATAATGGCCTGACGGGTGATACTGAACAGCTCGCCATAGGTCGCCAGTGCAATAGTGGCCTGTTTATCTCCGGTGGTGACGTATTTATATTCCGCCCCTTCACGCACCTGACGCAGAGCACTGAAGCCCCCCATACCCACACGATGGGCAATTTTAAAATCAGACAACTGACCTTTCCGCGTCCACTGTTCATAGGTTTCAGGGGCATCTTCCCAGCCCTGCAGAATGGCTTTGTTCGCAACATCCAGCAGAATATTACCGAAGTCAGACGTACTGTGTGTGAACGCCGCACCGACCATCTGCATCGGGTTATAACTGGAAACCCCAATACCCCGTTCAGTCAGTGACATACGGGCATATTCACGCAGAGTCATCCCGTTGTAGACATTATCACGTTCGGTTTTTTCAAATCCGGCACGCGCCATCAGCGCCTGGCGGATCCCGTCCCCCACAAAATTACCGTTACCGGCATAAATATGAGCCGGGGTATTTTTATTGGATGGCGTGGACTCGCGCCCCATCTCGTTCAACAGCTTCTCGCGGGCCTGCTCCAGCGAACACTCAGGATCGGCAAGGCACTGAGCCTGCAGCGCCTGATAACGCCCGCCAAACATGGCAAACAGATCATTAATACCGTTTACACGCGCTTTTTGCTCTGCCAGTACCTGCGCACGGATGCTGTTTTCATCCACCACGGGTGCTGCTGCCTGCACTGGCGTCCGGGGTGCTGCTGGTTCATCATCCGGTACGCGTGGAGCACTGTTGCGTGGCGGAGTAATCATGTTTCGAATGGATTCCGGCATCTTTTTAAATTCCTCTGTACGTTTTGACTGAATACATGCCATTGCCTTAACGGCTGGCGTCACCTGGTCAGCAAATCCATGAGCCAGACATTCGGCTCCGGACATCCAGGTCTCATCCGCCAGCATGGCAGCAATTTCATCGGTGGTTTTCCCGGTTTTCTGTGCATAAGCGGGTAACAGAACCGCCTCAACCTTATCGAGCAGGTCGGCATAGGTGCGCATGTCCTCCGCATCACCGCCCGTAAAGCCAAATGGTTTATGAATCATCATGAAGGTGTTTTCCGGCATAATGACCGGGTTTCCCACCATCGCAATGACCGACGCCATTGACGCCGCCACACCGTCGACATAAACGGTAATGGACGCACCATGTGTTTTCAGCGCATTAAAAATGGCGATGCCTTCAAAGACATCGCCACCCGGTGAATTGATATGGAGATTAATGTGGGTGATATCGCCCAGTGCATTCAGATCACTGATAAACTGCTTCGCTGTAACCCCCCAGAAACCAATCTCGTCATAAATATAAATATCCGCGTCACTCTGGTGACCAGCCTGCATCCTGAACCAGGAATTATTCTTCGGACTGGTCGTCGGTGTGCTGCGGCTCCTGTCGTTTCGTTGCGGCACTGCTGCCTCCTTTATCACTGGCCGGATCGGTATCAAATACCAGATCCAGCTTGCGGTTTTCATCAATTTCGGCCTTGCGCCGACGTTTGACATCATCCGGATTACGACCACCAGCACGTACCCAGTCTGATTCTGTCGCCGCTCCACCACGAATCTGGATTTTCCAGGCCTCAGCCTCCTTAACAGGGTCAATCCACGGCATCACTGGTCCGGAATACACCGCGGTATACAGTGAAGAACGGTCAAGATCACGGGGTAGCCTGATAACACCGGATGCCACAGCCTGTTTCAGCCATGCACGATACATCGGGCGGGTGACGGCACCAATAAACCAGTCCTGCAGGATCAGGTAGCCATCAGTGGACTCAACCAGTTCCTGACGCTGGGCGCTGTAAGTGCCGTTATAGTTGCGTGCCGTACTGGAAAAACTCAGACGACTGCCCGCCGCCACGGCACGCAACTGACCATTACGAAAAGTTTCAAGATTAGGATTGGGGCGATCCGACTTCACCATTCCGATTTCTTCGCCGGGTTTCAGATCGTCGTAAATAATGCCTGGCTGAATGGTAAGCTCGCGTTCCTTATCCTTGCTGCCATTACCATCCGGTTCATAGCTCTGCCCGTCGCCTTTGCGGATGTACATCCCCAGAGCAGCGGCGATCCTTGCTGCAGTCAGCTCATAATCTTCATAATCTTTCAGGGCACTGAGGCGGATCAGCACACCGGACAACAAAGACGTCCCGCGCATCTGGTGCAGACGGCGAACAAATTTAAGATGCAGCATTCGCTCTGCATCCACTTCTTTGGTTTCCATCTGCCGTCCGGATACGGGACGGCTTTTATACACCAGATATTTTTCGGGACGCCCCCAGTCATCAACAAACACGCCCTGATTCAGCCTGTTGCTCTCATCACTGGTCATGGGAATAAAGTCTGGCTCGAGCGCCTCCAGCCAGAAATGAACACCGGCAGAAGGCGTCAGGCTGTTTATGCGCCCGGAAACCATCTGGGCAAACACCTCACCATCGCGCAGCCAGGTACGCAGCATCAGACGTTCCAGCATCGGACGGGTAAACTGCCCGGTGACTTCCGGGCTGACAGACCATTCACTCCATCGGGTGCGAATCTCCGCAGCCAGATCACGGGCAATGGCCCCATTGCGTAATACCGGATGTGGCTCGACAATAATCCCGTTTTTCCCCACCACCCGTTCTTCCAGCTTGTCAAATACACCAATGACCAGATCGTGGTTGTTATCAAGGTAACGGGCCTGCTCACGTAACGACACGGCCCCGTACTGGCTTAACTGGTCGGCAGTTCGGTTTTCCCGCCGGGCTTTGTGTGTCCGCGTCGTTTTTACGGCCTCATAAGCCTGGATCACCGCCCGGGAACGCAGCCTTGCCGCTTTCCATCCTGGTGAAAAAACGCCAATCACATCATCAAGAATTGCCATCAGAACCTCGCCAGCCGGTACCCGGGATGCCCCCGTCGTCGTGTAATCAGAGCCGCAAGGCGGCGCTCCCACTCCTGCCGTCCCTGCCGGATCTCAGATAAGTTTTCCATGGTCATCTGCTGACCATTAAAGGTGACGGATTTTCCGTCCAGCACCGCCATTTCAGCTTCCGTATAACGCTGAATCATGGCTTCGATATCATTCTGGTTCATAACCATCCTCCGGAAGTCAGCCAGGGGTTAACATCGTCAGTTACTGTTTTCTTCCGTTTTTGTTTTTTAACAGGCGTGGATACCGGTTCCGGTGAGGGTGACGGTTCGGTACTGTCCGGGACACACTCCAGCCAGGTTTCCCGGCTCGCCCACTCCGGTGCATCCGGCCAGCGGATCTTTTCGTATCCATGCAGAATGACCAGAGCCTCGGCATACACCATCAGGTCAAAAGCTTCGTTGGCACCGCGACCCGGCTTACTCCATTTCCCGTCACTGCTCCGCTCTTCATACGTCAGTTCGTCGTAAAACCAGCTCCCCAGCCAGTCAGGGAAATGCACATAGCCGGGACCTGGCGAGTCACGCCATAACGCGTTATTCACCCGGTCTTTCAGGGCATCCGTCTGAAGAAGCCAGAGCGGCACATCACCTGCGGCCTGCGCCCGGCGGCCCGTTCGTCCGGTGTTATCAGGGAATGTACGGCTGATCAGTTTTGCGCGCCGGATGCTGTCACCCTTAAACAGGTAAATACGTTTACCAAGGCCATCACGACGGCAACGACGCCAGAATTTATAGGCATTATCAGTGACCCCGTCTTCACCGCCGGAGTCCACCGCCATTGCCATCAGTCGCATTTGTTGAGAAGGATCGGAGGCCAGCGGCCAGCTTTTATGAAAAACATCCGTCAGCAGGACATCCCAGTCTTCCGGGTAGCTGGCCGGATCAATTCGCTGGCTCTCCCCGTCGCAGTCACCGCGCAATGACTGCGTGATGTTGTAACGATCAATAATCCAGCGTTCGCCACGGCTGCCATAGCCCGTTACCTGAACCACAAAACGGCGATGACGTCCCGCCTGCACATCCACTGTCGCCACAAGAAAATTAACGCCATCCGGCACACTGCGGGAAGGAACTGGCTCTGCCCGCTGCTCAAGCAGTTCACTTTTTCGTTGCTCCATGCTGGCGCGGGGAAGATAAGGTAATCCCCAGTCGGTATTGATAACCGTCTTGAGTGTTTCTTCACTTCCGGTTGTCTCGTATTCCTGTTCTGCAGTAAGCAGTTTGTAAACGAGTTGCGAGAGTGTCTGGTAAGCAGCTGCCGGCCCCTCCATCCAGAATGACGCAATACGTGAGCGTCGGGGATCACCATAACGACTGCCATCCGCATTGATGGATTCACCATCCCGCAACCAGACCCCACGTCCGTTCAGCTCACGTTTTTGTTCAGGCATAATCCGTCCTGAACAGGAAGGACACTGAATATAAGCCGCCTCACTTGCCAGAACGGGATCGGCAATATCACGGAAACCAGCAACCACATCGCCGCAGGGCTGAAAATACTCACCACAGTGTGGACAGGGCCAGTACCAGCGACGGCGATCGCCACGGTTATAGAGCGACAGTATCCCCGTGGTTGGTGGAGCCTCATGCGGTGAAGTCCGTCGCCATTTCACATCCTTCACATCCCTGCCGGGGGAACTCTCCACCAGCGTCATACCACTGGACATAAATGTTGTGGTACGTTTTGAGGCAAGAGAGAAAGCATCCCCCTCGCCATCAATATCTTCCGGAAAACGATCATAATCCGTCAGCGCGACGCATTTATAATCTGATGAGGACATGATATTGACTGACGGCCAGCCGATTTTCAGGTAGTTACCAGCAAGGAATGTTCTGTCATAAACGTTGTTGTCATTTTTGTTCGGACTCAGGCGACTGACCACTTCCGGGCTGACGCGAAACGTTCTGGCGAGTCGTTTTTTGGAGTGTTCGCGGGCTTTTTCCTCCGTCATCTGAATAATCAGCATATCAGCAGGATCGCAAATCACGTTGTAAATCACCCAGCCGTCAATCAGGCCGATAGTCTTGCCGGTTCGTGCCGGGCCAACAAATATCACTGCGTCGTATTCACGCGAGGCCAGGCAGTTCATAGGCTCAATAACATACGGTGCCACCAGCGGATCCCACGGGACTGAGTTCCCTGCCCCCATGGGCACCCGCATATACTGAGCAACGGCATCAGCAACCCGCATTCGTCTCGGTGCGCGAAGGATATAACCTGAATCGGTTCGTGCTGCCTTTGCGGTTTCCTGATTCAGCATTACTCCTCCTGCTGTAATTCCTCCTCATCATCCGCACCTGCTTCAGTCACCCGCAGGGCTATCTGATCGCGCAGATCATCAATAATGGACTGAACACGGCTCACAGCGGCAGGCTGCAGACCGCAGTCACGTTCAAGAATATCCGGTAATGTCTCCAGCACCTGCACGACCGCTTTTGCCCAGATGGCAAACTCCCGTCTGACATCACTGGCCGGAATGAGTTGTGCCGTTTCCTGTTCGAACTTAAGACGCTCACGTTCAGACTGATACCAGGCTTTGCGCTCATGCGCGTCCATTTCGCCTTCTGCAACCGGCGGTGGTAATGCCAGAAATGCCGACACAATATCAACCACCCGATAAAGCTTGAGGTTGCTTTCATGCCCCCCTGCAACGGGTAGATTTTGCAGCCTTGCCGCAGCAGTCTGGCGATGTACACCTGACAGTGCCGCCAGTTGACTGATATTCAGCGTCAGATTTTTTAACTCTCGATCCATACCCGCTCCAGAATGTTTTAAACATGCATCTTGCGAACAACTTTAGGCAAACGGTGTTAGTGGTGAACAAAAAACAATCAAAATCGACACCATAAAAATAAAATCACCGTAATATCAATACATTACAGTAGTGGTGATGACGAATGAAATTTCAAAAACTAGCCTTTTTCCGCGACGCTCCCGCCCCGTGGCAGGCCACCCCACCGGGAGGACCCGTCAGCCTGACAGCTCTGACGAACGTCTGATACAACGCCTTGCATGAATGGCATCGGGATAATCCAGAAAGGCATAGCATCGTGCCCACAAGAATCTGTGTAAGTGTCCTGTTTCTTCCACCCCCGCACAGGACTGGCGAGCATGAGGGACAAACCCGCGAACCATAAACGCGGTAAAAACCCGGTGTGCATCGTTTTTGATTATTCCCGCACACTCGCGCAGAAGGAGTTCCCCGTCTGGCTACGGTCTCTGTTAATACGGGAATACGTCGACGATACAGCGCATGATGTGTCAGGCTTGAATACCTTTATCCGTTAAAAGGGATATCAGTTAAGCTATCCCGTGTAGGGTATAAGCCATTATCAAAGCCACTCTGTAGGGAGTGGCTTTTGTAATGGCAATAAAAAGCCCCGCGAATGCGAGGCTAAATCCTGGTATTTGTAATGACTGGCTCTTATCTCAACGCAGCCCCTTACCGCGCGCAAGATGCTCAATATCAAGCATCAGCAATGAGATGTTTAATCTGGATTCACTCCAGAAGTGATCACCACCCTGTCTACAGAGCCAGATGTGAAGGATGATGAGTAAAATTATCGCTATCATCGAAGGCATTGCGTCCTGATGTATTCCTGAAGCGTTCTCAGTGCTGTTTGGTCGCGGATAATTCCGTCCCGGATACCGAGAACGTTTCGTCCAGCAACTGGAGAGAGTTCGACGGTGGCATCATTGCCCATGCCGGAGGCGCTGGAGGTTTCGGCTGAGGATGGCACAGGGCATTTTCCTTTGACGAACACCCGACCACCATTATCAAGCTTGCGCCGAAGAGCATCATTTTCAGCTTTCGCATCAGCCAACTCCTTCGTGTATTTTGCATCGAGCGCAGCAACATCACGCTGACGCTGCTGCATGTCAGCGATGGTGGCGGTCGCCTGCTTCAGCTCACTGACTTTTTTATCACGCTGTTCTTTGTAGGCGATGGCGTTATCACGGTAATGATTGACCGCCCACGACAGGCAGACGATGATGCAGATAACCAGAGCGGAGATAATCGCGGTTACTCTGCTCATTGTTGCCCCCACAAACAGACTTCACGCTCAATCTCACGACGAGTCATCAGGCCTTTCCATTGCTTACCGCCAGCGTATATCCAGCGACGTAGCTGGTCACATGCGCCTTTGATATCGCCCTGGTTTATTTTGCGAAGAAGCGTCGATGTTCTGAAATTGCCAGCACCCACGTTGTAGACGAACGAGTACAGAGCGCCGCGCGTTGTTTCCGGTATATCGACTTTGATGTACGGGTTAATTTGTCTGGCAACCGTGGCAAGGTCTTTATTCAGGAGGGCTTTGCATTCTGCTTCGGTATACGTTTTACCGAGCATGATGTCTTTTCCGGTGTGTCCGTGACATACAGTCCATACGCCAACGATATCTTTGTATGGTATGTAGCTGACACCTTCCAGGCCATCGTCACCACTTGGGCCAGTGATTAACACTGATGCTATAGCAATTGCTCCGCCACCAATAGCAGCAGCAACTGCTTTTCGTAATGATGGAGGCATTATTCACCTCTCGCAGCCTTGCGCTTATCTTCTTTAATCTTGAAATAAAGGTTTGTCAGGTACGTCAGCAGGCCAAATACCAGACTACCCAGCACACCTATTGCCGCCCACTGTGAGGGCGTGACTTTATCGAGCAACTGTAAAAACCAGTACCCGGCACTACCTGCTGAGGTGCCATAGGCGACACCCGTTGTTAACTTATCCATGGATTTCATAACCCCACCTCGCAGATGCGGGTGCTGTGTAATGGAAATAAAAAGGCCACCTGACGTGGCCACCAGATTATTTCCCCACCAGCTCGTTTATCTCTTTCACTGTCTGGTTAAACCGCTCTGACTCAAGCTCAACACCTAAGGCCCGACGCCCCAGCGCCATTGCTGCTTTTATTGTGGAACCGGATCCCATAAAAAAATCAGCAACCAGATCACCAGGTCGACTACTGGCATTGATTATTTGCCTGAGCATATCCGCCGGTTTCTCACACGGATGTTTACCCGGGTAGAACTGAACGGGTTTATGCATCCAGACATCGGTATAAGGCACGGAGACTGATACGGAGAAATAGCGCCGGAGAGATTTAAACTCATCCAGCAATTCAGAATATTTGCGATTCAGTGAATCATAAGATGCCACCAGCTGGTGGTGTGGTTGTTCCAGTTGTTGTTCCTGAAACTTCTCTGTCGCTATACGGGAAAACAGTGCCTGTAACTTCCGATAGTCAGCCTCATTCGGCAACTGCCACTGACTGGCACCAAACCAGTGGGAAACCATATTTTTCTTACCTGTGGCTTCGGCAATTTGTTTTGCCGTTATACCCAGTTCGGCACGAGCATCCCTGAAATACGATATCAGCGGTGCCATTATGTGCTGTTTGAGTTCCCTTTCTTTTGCTGCATAGCCGTCACTTTTGCCGCGATATGGCCCCTGGTAATGTTCAGCAAACAGAACGCGCTCTGTGGCAGGAAAATATGCGCGCAGACTTTCTTTATTACACCCATTCCAACGTCCGGACGGCTTCGCCCAGATTATATGGTTAAGCACGTTGAAACGTTCACGCATCATGATCTCAATATCAGATGCCAGGCGATGCCCACAGAACAGATAAAGGCTTCCGGCAGGTTTTAACACCCGCCAGAACTGGGCCAGACAGTGGTCCAGCCACTTAAGGTAATCTTCGTCCCCTTTCCACTGATTGTCCCAGCCGTTGGGTTTCACCTTGAAGTACGGCGGATCGGTAACAATCAGGTCAATGGAATCATCAGGCAGGGACTGAATAAAATGCAGGCAATCAGCGTTGATTAAATCAACACTGTTTATTTTTACAGTATTTTTCATGGATCAGTAAGCGTAACTCTGGTAGGCTCACTCTGCTTTTGCGCTAAAGCAGTGGGCCGTGGTTCGCTTGTGACCAGTAAGCATGAGCGAATGGCTGGCAGGTGCTACCAACACCCACCAGCCGCCCATTTTCACAGCAGGAAACCGCCATTACTGGCAGCGTCTGAATTTATTCCCGTACCCGCCGTTATCCTTCGCCAGACCCGCCAGAACTAACTGAGTCAGTATTAACTGGCACCGGGCTTCGCTTACTCCGGTAGTTCTCGTCATCATGCGTGGCGTTACCCACTTGTCAGCAGGTAAGAAATGAAGGACTGCGGCGGCGGTTTCTGTCATATCTTGCTGTTTTAGCATGTCTTTTTCCCTTCTGGTTAACATGACATACCAATAACTCTTGTCTAAAAAGCCAGCAAGATAAAAAGTCAGTATTCACGACCACCAGCGTGTTTACTGTACTGCACCAAGTTTACAGGTACAAAAAACCCGCTCAGTGGCGGGTTTAAGTTGTGTGGCGAAGTAACCACTCTTAACACACTAATAGCATTTTTGTTATAACACAAGTAGCTCATTCAGTATTTTTAGAATCTTGACTTTCTTAAGCACGGCGAACTCTGAATACCAAACATAAAATCAATTATCTTCCAGGCCGGATGCTATCAACGAAAGCCTCTCAAAAAACGCTGTAGCAGCCTTGTCCAAAGTTGAATAAGTACTGTATTCTCCGTGTTCGGGACCAACCACTACCCATGGTCGTCTTTTTGGGATTCGGGACTTCTCAGAAATCACTGTTCCAGATATACCAATATCAATTGTTACACCTGTTATTATTTTCTCTTCATCTCTTTCCCTGAACTCAATTGCCATAAATGCCGTTTTTTTTCGTTTCCCGTTTTTAAAAAAATCAAATAAAGCAAAGCGATGCTCATTAAAATCAACACCCCATCGTCCTTCAGGATAAAGGGCATGAAAGTTGTCATTTACGCTCTGCATCGTCTCATAAGCTTTAACTTCTAAATCTCCATAGTGCATAGATACCGCGCAGGAGTCACTGGGTAACTGTATTTTCCCAAGATTGAAAACCTTTACTGCTCCAGAACTATGGCATCTTGCCCGCAATTTATCCCCATTTATACTAATCGGAGAAATATTCCTTAATGTTCCGGGCTGGCTCCCTCCTAAGTAAACGACTGTTAAAGATTGCTTATTTTCAATTGCATCAACTAATACATGCTCTACATTTTTATCCATAATAACCTCCCGATGAACAGGTATCATCAGGAGGTTATAATAAAATATGATTATTTACTTTGATTGAATTTATTACTATATGTAACAATCAATTTCTAAAGATACCCCCAACATTGCCAGACAACCGTCAATAAACCCTTCAGCTTTCTGCAGTCTGATAACAACCTGATTAAGTGATATCCCCAGTTTTACCCCCAACGCCCGTAATGTAACCCCATACACATAATACATTTCCAGTAATTCGTATTGATACGGTTCCTTTTTCTTAAGAACTGTCATCGCAGAGCTAATGATCAGGCCATCGTCATCGCTACATTGCGGGCGGGATTTTACTTTCGAAGGAATTAATCCCTTAAAACCTGCAGCAACAGATGACCATTCCACATCCTCGTGATTATTTGCCACCCATGCCCCCCAACGTTCAAGAACCATTTGAATATCACGCATCAACTTTCTCCACAAAATCAGGCCAGCACGCCAATTGCCAGCGCACGATCGATAAAACGAAATATCAGCTCCAGCTGGGAGCCATACTTCTCTTCAAATGCCACGGTATCCGCATGCAGCTCGTCGTGATGCTTTCTGCACAAAGGCAACACAAAAAGGTCATGCGCTTTTGTTCCCATTCCACCCTGACCGTGACCTATCAGGTGGTGGGGATCATCAGCGGGCTTTCCACAACATGCACACGGCTGTGTCTTAACCCAGCGCGTGTACTTTTCATTAACCCAGCGGCGACGTTTTGGGCGTAACATAAAAGACTCCGGCGACTCCGGATCCACTTTCAGCGCCAGCACCTTTTTCGCCTTATCCTGAATGATGCTGGTGGCAGGAACCGAAGGCACAAGGTCACTTTCCCGGGTAACAGACGGCACAACAGGCTTCGGTAATCTCAGTGCCTTACGGGCTGCACTTTCCGGTAAGGCATCCGCCAGATCATTACGAATCAGCCACCAGCACAGTTCCGGCATTGTCACAACGTGACTGTCATCAAAACCGAGATCCCGACGCACAACAGACAACACCCAGCGGGCACAGTTATCCGTTGCCATTGATTCCAGCCGTTCCGTGAACTGATCGCGCAGCTGGTTATCGCAGTGCCAGCACAGACGGATTGCACCCGGAGCGTGTCGCATTGTGGTCATGTTCTCGCTGTGCCAGTCGGAATGAGGCCACTGGCAGCCTTTTTCACGAAGTAACCAGCTTTCAAGACATTCCACGCCACCAGCACGACGGATCACTGCCTCATTGCGGAACACGGCCCGAACGGCAGGATCATCCGCCAGCGGTTGTGATGCCGCCGGAACGGCACCACTGGCGAAAGATGAATAACGCTCCGGCTCAGGCTCCAGCAGGACACGCCCCTGCATAAACAGGGGCATCAGCTCTGAACCTGGCCTGAACAATACGATCCCCATACGCGGGGCAATTTCAGGGGTCAGTAGTGCTCTCACGGTCACCTCAATGAACGGTATCGAGCAGCTTTAACAGCTCAGGGAATCGGGATTCGAAGAAATGCGGCTGCGTCTCGCGCGGATTTGCGGGACTGGTGATGTTCTTGCCGAACATGCAACCTTTCGCTGTCAGCGACCAGAATTTTTTGATGTTGTTAATCGCGGTACGGCTGTATCGTTCGCGCTGCTCGACGATCCCCAGTTTCACCATCTGGTGATATGCCTGATTAGCCGTCAGGCGTATACCATACTGTTTCAGCAGTGCGCTCAGTGACAGTGTCGGGCGACTTGAGCCATCGTGTGCATCAGCAGGAGCATCAATGGCATAGCGCGGTGCCAGATTCGGTAAGCCAACAGCCTCCTGGAGTTTCTGACAGGCACCAAGCACTGAAGAGTTAGACAGGTTTAATTCCCGGCGCATAAAGTCCAGCAGAATCACACCAGCCTGCATCTTGTCAGCAGCCTGTCCGGATAATTTTTCCGGTGCGCTGGTTACCATGTCGAAAGTACGGATCACCTTCAGATGGAATGACGGGCTGATCCACATTGCATAGGCATACACCAGTTCCTTGCAGACATACGTTCCCCGTTCATTTCCCCCATGAATCACACTCACCGGGTCAACACCCAAATTCTGGGTGTTGGTCAATTCATGAACAAGCTCAACAGTTTGTTGGCTGGAAAGAAACTTTCCTGGCTCCTTGGTTCTGGCATTTGCACCAGATGCTACTGCTGCGCGATGCAGATCGTTCAGGCTGTAACGCCCATAAGCATCACGACGAACTTCAATACCATCAATGACCATCAGATTATTCATACTTCGTTTCTCCTCTTAATCAGGCGGCTGCACCCGCCGGTTTCTCATACTTACTGATAGTGATCTCGACCTTCCCTTTCGGGATAACCGGTCCCCACTCCACCAGCATTCTTTTCACCTGTCTGTCGTCTTCCCACACACCCGCGTGGGTCAGGGCGTCAAACAGCGCCTTGTTATAGTTGTCCAGATCGCGGATCCGGTTATCCGGAGGAAACAACACGATCTCCACTGAAGCAGGTGCCGACGTTGGTTTCGGCAGACGACGTAACTGCTCAACTATTGCTGCGCACGCCGCGCTCTGAAATTTTCGCCCCGCCTCGCTTATCAGGCTCTTACCAGCAAATGCCCCTTTGTTGGGGTGTCGCCAGTACGTGTTCACACTGGGCGGGAAAGGCAGGATCAACTTCATACTTTCAGGCCCCTCTCATGTAACCAGTGGGCTGCACGCAGCCTGGCGTTCTCCTCACCGGCAAGCAGTGCGCGGATGATACCGACCGCTTCGCTGTCGTCGTCCTTCACTGCGGTATGAAGCGTTATCCCCCGGGCCACGCCACGCTTTATCGTGATGACGCCTTTTTTCTCCAGTGCGCGAAGATGCTCCACCGCTGCATTCACTGAACGGTATCCCAGCATGGTTGCCACCTCCTGATTGGTTGGCGGAAAGCCACGCTCTTGCTGGTAAGAAATCAGCATATCCAGCACCTGCTGCTGGCATTGAGTTAACGTCGTCATGCCGCCATCTCCCTGACAAGTTTTTCTGCCTGCTGGCGAACCTGCGCCAAAAACGCCTCACCACATGCCTCAAGTTCATCGCGCCCGATGTAGCTGATTGCCGGTCCCTTCCAGGTCTTGTCGAAAACAGCAATAGCACCAGCGAAGAAAGCGCCTGTCGGCACCTGCTTCTCATCCTTCGGGATAAACCAGGCAGGCAGTTCAAAACCAATACGCCCGCGAATAAAAGCAATATGGTCTGCATCTTCCGGCCACCACACTTCGCTGGTGGCAGCTTTGATCAGGAAAACATAGCGCCCACCCTTATCACGCATGGCACTGGCATGTTTCATGATGTAACGCATGGCGGTGATGTATTGCCCCTCATGCTGACTGGCGCGGCTGTATGGGGGATTACCAAAGGCAGCCCCTTTAAGCTCCGCAAGACGTTCTGACCAGTCATGCGCCAGCGCGTTGTCTTCCGCCGTGTAATACGCAGCACATTTGGCGTTATCACCGTCAGTGAACAGATCCAGAACAAACGGGCCAAACAGGGTGTTAATTCCCCAGAAAATGTTGTCCGGCGTGCGCCACTGATCGCCCACTTCCTTCAGTTCATGGGCTGGTTTGTTCCGCAGTTCCACCAGCGCCTGGCAATATTTATTACTCATTAAGCCCCCACGTAATTCCCTGACAGATACCACTCTTCACCCGATGCAGCGCGCTTGCTGCTTTTCCGTAAGCATCGCTCACGACGCGTCAGAAAATTGTTTCGTTCTGGCTGGGAGTGGCTTTCACGGAATGCCGCCATCCACACGGTTGCAGCACGACGGTATAAGCCCCTTGACTCCAATTCTTCAGCCTGGCGGGTCAGGCACAAAATCACCCGGGGATCGTTAGTGCCGACATAGAAATTGCGCACAGGTCTGGTTTCACGAACTGGTTGTGGTTCCGGCTCCCGCGCTCTCTCAGTCAGGTGCGGGAAATGTCTGCGTGTATCCCCTTCACAACGGTGAGCCACAGGCCCACTCTGACGTAACTTGCTTGCTGACTGCAGTACGCGCTGCCGTGAGTAACCTGCAAAAGCATCCGCAATGTCTCCGGAAGTACACCCCGGATGGGCTTCAATGAATTTCTGAACGTCATTCAAAAGACTCATGATCACCCCCTGAATCCTGCCGGGATCTGGCTGTAGTCCACGTTGTCGTAACTGGCTTTGAAGTACGGGTCCTCACGTCTGGCTGCAGATACCGCAGGAACTTCCCAGGATTCTTCGAAATGACGATCCGGACCAAAGAACGTGACAGCCTGTTTCACAAATTGTGTGCCGCTGTTACCCATCGCAGATACCCAGCCCGCATAGCGTTTCACACCTTCCAGCATGGTTTCGGGGTTTACCCCCTCATTCAAACGGGCTTTCCAGGCTTTGAAGGCTGCAGATTTTGAATTGCCACCAGCACGTTTGGGATATGCCAGCCATGCCTGCTCAAACTCCGGAGAGTATTCCGGTCGGTTTGAACGAACTCGCACAGACTCATCAGCAGATGCACCAACAGCTATTGGTTCATTGACTGGTTCTTTGACTGGTTCAAAAGAGTGACTGGTTCTGGGTGAATCTCCTGCACTACCCCCTAGTGCAACTCCTGCACTACCTGGTGAATTTGCTGCACCAGATAGTGAATTATTTGCACTACCCCCTAGTGAATCTCCTGCACCATCCAGATGAAGGAGATAGATATTACTTGAGTTACCTTTTTCACCTTTCCGGGTGACTTTTTTTACCAGCCCGGACTCACAAAGGGCCGCAATATGATTCATCACAGAACGTTTGCTAATCTCGCACTGGTCAGCAATATGCTGGTAGCTGGGCCAGCACTCACCCTGATCGCTGGCATTATCAGCCAGCTTGATCAGAACCAGTTTTCGCAATGGATTACCCACTCGAATTTTCATCGCTTTAACCATCAGCTCCATACTCATGCTGCACCTCCGAGATGCTTCATGTTTTTTCCGGAGCGAAAGGTTATAAGCGGCATACTGACGCGGTAATTACGGCCCAGCGGTTCACAAATCACCTTCTGACATTCACGGTCCACCAGGCTAACACGTAGAACATGCCCTGCAGGTGTGGTGTACCACTGACCCGGACGAGGACAACGGAAAGTCTGATTGGTAAACCGTTTGAAAATATTCCGGATCATTTGCGCCCCCTTACCTCTGAAGGGTTCAGCGACAAATTTATGAGGCAGGCCAGTGCCGAAGCATCATTAATATAGTCATACAAGCTAACAGCCAGCGGAGATTCGGCTTTTGCCAACATAGGATAAAGCTGCTGCAGCCAGACCTGATGAATTGATGAAATGTAGGAACAGAGAACGCTGGCGTTATGTGCAACGTCGCTCGGTACAGCGGGCTTTGAAAGCTGTTTCTCCATCTGGTTAAAGGCATTGATGTATGCCTCTTTGAACTGGGCAGCACGTTTACCCGTGAAACCCATAGCAAGAAACGCAAAGCCGTCGCGGGTTATTTGATAGCAAGGTAGTTTGCGGCCTGTGCAATCGGTGTAATCACTCACCGAAAAATTGCGGGCAGTGAATGATGCGGAACATTCAAGCGTGCGGATCTTTTTCAGTACATCGTCATGACGTTTGGAGAAGAAGTTGGCAACAGCCAGGGATGAAGTAACAGCCTGACCATCAACGATGGCAAGTTCAGGTTGAGTGAGGGTTGGGATCGTAGCCATGATGGCAGCCTCTTTGGTGATTTTTAATAACTCACCACCAAGGCTTTCCACGACCTTATTGGTGGTGAGACGTACAGGGGTGGAAATACCGGTCACCAAAGAACCCGGCCCAACCGAAGTTGGCCCTGCACGCCCCACCATAATTTGGGCGTAATGCTGCTCATGACACAAAAAAACCGCAAGAGCGCGGTTGTGCGCTTTGGTGAATTCCGGGTTTCCACGCCCGGCACCCGCTTTATAAGGTGCCTGAACAGTGTAACGTCCCGGAATGGCAGAATCAATGTGCTGGTGGTCCTTCACACTCAACAAAATCACGCCTGAATTTCCACAAAGGACTAAAGCATTCATGCGGGTAGTCTTTGCGAAGATAGATAACGCGCTGTGTTTCTGGCTCCCAACGAATAACATGAACATAAAGTCCTCTTCCGTCACGAAACCAGCGGTTAAGTTCCTGCACAACTCGCCCCCCACAGTCAGGTAAAGTTCTCTGTGGTTACTTACAGCCAGGTGATTTGGTAATCTGCATTCATGCCGTAACAACAGGTGTGCAGCGACACTGACCACCAGCTGTTGCGACAAACGGTTATTTGCCGTTAAACTGTTCATGCGTTAGTTTCTCCACAGACACAAAACGCCACGACGCCCGGAGCTGCACACTCGCGGGCGTCACTCTTTTCTGGAGCGCAGAAAATTTTGTAGACCAGTGCCGCATGCTCCTGGAGCTTCGAAATTGACAGATACAATTCATCATTAATTGCTGTCTGCTCGTGTGGCTCCACTACCCCATCTTCGATTGCCGAACGAATCTGCTTTGAGTAACTCCCGATCTGTTCGATGACTTCCAGCAGGCGCTGGTTTATATCTGCGTTCTCTACTTCCTCAATTTCAGGAAGCGATACAAACACCCCACCAGCAGACTGTGCGACAGCATCCGCAATGTAGTGAGTGCCAGCAGCACGCTGTAAAATCATTGCCCATCCCAGCGGGAAAATCTGATCGCCATCTGCACGAAGGCGGTTGAATAAAGCGTTCTCTGTAACATCCAGCCACTCAGCAGCTTCAGCGTAACCCCCCGGCAACGCCGCGATAGTTTTTCTGACAGCTTTCACGTACCACTCAGGCTGTTTTTCCACTTTCCAGTGATGATTACCCACGGCTTACCTCCTGTTCCTGTGGTTTAAACCCATTCTGGTTTTGGCTAGATTGAAAACGTGCCGGATAAAGAATCTGCATTTCGCTGATTTCACCCTTAAAAAAATTGGCCAGACGTTCTGCAAGATCGATAGATGGAATTTGTTCCAGTCTTTCAATACGACTCAGCGTCGCTGGATTGACCTGAACGCCAGCAGCAACATGCTGCAAAGTAAATCCGTGCGCCTTACGCACATTACGTAATGGTGATTGCATATGACCTCCACATATTGCGTGATGAGCATATTATTTCACGCAAATATTTTGCGCAAGTTGATTTGCTTAACGCGCAATAAAGAAATGTAATAAACGCATGAACATAGGAAACCGAGTCAGACAACTTCGCCAGGCGAAGAACATGAAAATAGCCGATCTCGCTGAAGCAATAGGAGTGGATGCGGCGAATATCTCACGCCTGGAAACAGGTAAGCAGAAACAATTCACTGAACAAGCCCTGAGTAATATTGCCAGGAGCTTAGGTGTTGATATTGCTGATCTCTTTACCTCAGACTTCAAAAGTAATACTGTATGTAAAAACAGTATTAGTGAGGATGTTGCGCAGGTGAAGGATGTATTCCGTATTGAAATGCTGGATGTCAGTGCCAGTGCGGGAAATGGCCTTATCCAGGGCGGTGATGTCATTGATGTGATTCATGCCATTGAATACAGAACTGATAATGCTGTATCGATGTTTGGCGGACGGCCAGCCAATCACATTAAAGTTATCAACGTTCGTGGGGACAGTATGTGTCCAACCATTGAGCCAGGAGATCTCATCTTCGTTGATGTCAGTATCAATCAGTTTGATGGAGATGGTATCTATGTATTTGGTTTTGATGATAAAATTTATGTCAAACGACTGCAAATGATACCTGACAAACTACTGGTGATTTCTGATAACCAGATTTACCGTGAATGGGGAATTACCAGCGAAAATGAACACCGGTTTATGGTCTTTGGAAAGGTCTTAATCAGCCAGTCACAAACCCTTAAGCGACACAATTAACCCTTACCTCCTCATCAATTAGCCACCCAAAGGTGGCTTTTCATTACCCTTTAAATTGCATATCTCGCAACAAAAACACTTGCATAATGCGCAACTTCATTTTATCTTTCTTTCCAGACAAACAAACAAGGTACTAACAAAATTTGGTTGTAACACGGCGTATGGCACATGCGTCGTTAGCGGTCTGGGGACGTTAAAGGGGACAATCCACTCCTTGCTCGGGCAAACAAACCAGGTAGCCGGAATGTGCAAGTCAATGATGATGCTGATAAGACGCCTAACCAGCGTGGCGATTCGGTTTGACGCCTGGGAAGAGACCAGGGTGCAACGATGAGGGCATTTATGGAGCCGCGACAAAGTGTGGTGCCGTAACTGGCTAAGTGCTCTCAGCGTTGTGGTAATCCGCGAAATGGCGCGGCGGTAAGTATGGCGGGGTTACTCTTTCCCCGTTGAGGACACCGGATTGTCAGGTTGACCATACGCCTGAGTGACAACCCCACCACAACAGCCACTGCTTTGGCGGTACCAGTTTGTACACTTGCTTCCGGCTGGTACCGCTCTTTTTACAAAACAGAGAAGAGCATCACCGGACGACGGGCTCATAACCCAATCCATCCGGGCGGCTGCCACCGCAGGTGTTCTTCTCTGTTTTGTGGAGAAACCAACCGACCTTGCAGGGTCGATATGATGAGGAACAGCAAAATGGCTAGCGAACGCAGTACTGATGTGCAGGCATTTATCGGGGAGCTGGACGGCGGCGTATTTGAAACCAAAATCGGCGCAGTTCTCAGTGAAGTCGCTTCCGGTGTGATGAACACGAAAACCAAAGGTAAGGTCTCACTCAACCTGGAAATCGAACCATTTGATGAGAACCGTGTGAAAATCAAACACAAACTCTCATATGTTCGCCCGACTAACCGCGGGAAAATTTCCGAAGAAGACACCACCGAAACGCCGATGTATGTCAATCGCGGTGGTCGCCTGACTATTCTGCAGGAAGACCAGGGACAATTACTGACTCTTGCCGGTGAACCTGACGGAAAACTACGCGCAGCAGGTCATTAATATCGTTCTTAATTAACTGATTATTTATCTCATCACTGAATATCTTTATATAGTGAGGACTTATTATGTCTCAGAACTTAGACGCAACCGCAATTAATCAAATCCATGCCCTTATTTCTGCTCAGGGTGTTAATGAAATTATCAGTAAGATTGGTGCCGATGCTGTGGCATTGCCTGAGAATTTCCGCATTCATGATCTGGAAAAATTTAATTTAAATCGCTTCCGTTTCCGTGGCGCGCTTTCCACTGCCAGCATCGATGATTTTACCCGTTATTCTAAAGATCTTGCAGATGAAGGCACCCGCTGCTTTATCGATGCTGATAATATGACGTGCCGTCAGTGTGCTTAACCTGGGTACTATTGATGAACCAGGTCACGCAGATAACACCGCCACTCTCAAACTGAAAAAGACAGCACCGTTCTCTGCCCTGTTGTCTGTTAACGGCGAGCGTAACTCCCAGAAGTCACTGGCAGAATGGATTGAAGACTGGGCCGACTACCTTGTGGGCTTTGATGCTAATGGTGACGCCATTCAGGCAACAAAAGCGGCTGCGGCGGTCCGTAAAATCACGATTGAAGCAAACCAGACCGCTGATTTTGAAGACAATGACTTCAGCGGCAAACGCTCTCTGATGGAGTCTGTCGAAGCGAAAACCAAAGACATTATGCCAGTAGCATTTGAGTTTAAATGCGTTCCGTTTGAAGGCCTGAAAGAACGTCCGTTTAAATTACGCCTCAGCATTATCACTGGTGATCGCCCTGTACTGGTTCTGCGCATTATTCAGCTGGAAGCAGTGCAGGAAGAAATGGCTAACGAATTTCGTGATCTGCTTGTTGAAAAATTCAAAGACAGCAAAGTAGAAACCTTTATTGGTACTTTCACCGCCTGATTTCATTACTGCAAATGCCCCTGCGGGGGCATTTATGGAAACGTAATTAACTCAATAATCACCGGATGGTGAGGGCTTCCTTTTACCCAAACTCAGCGCGGTGCAGCGCATATACGTGGAGAACAAAATGTCATTTATTAAAACTTTTTCCGGGAAGCATTTTTATTATGACAAGATAAATAAAGACGACATCGTGATTAACGATATCGCGGTTTCCCTTTCAAATATCTGCCGCTTTGCCGGTCATCTTTCTCACTTCTACAGTGTCGCCCAACATGCGGTGCTTTGCAGCCAGCTGGTGCCGCAGGAATTTGCTTTTGAAGCGTTAATGCATGATGCAACAGAAGCGTATTGCCAGGATATTCCCGCTCCACTGAAACGCCTTCTGCCTGACTATAAACGGATGGAAGAAAAAATAGATGCAGTAATCCGTGAGAAATACGAGTTGCCCCCGGTTATGAGCACGCCTGTGAAATATGCCGATCTAATCATGCTGGCAACCGAACGCCGTGATCTCGGGCTTGATGATGGCTCTTTATGGCCTGTACTGGAAGGTATCCCGGCAACAGAGATGTTCAAAGTTATTCCACTGGCACCGGGCCATGCCTACGGGATGTTTATGGAACGCTTCAACGAGTTATCGGAATTACGCAAATGTGCATAACTCATGTAGTTAGTTTTTCTGGCGGGAGAACATCCGCATATCTTGTTCACCTGATGGAAGAACAAAGAAAGGCTGGCAATAACGTCTGCTACATCTTTATGGATACCGGTTGCGAACATCCGCTGACATACCGCTTTATTCGGGAGGTTGTGAAGTTCTGGGGCATACCACTAACTGTGTTGCAGGTCGATATCAATCCTGAGCTTGGGCAGCCAAATGGTTATACAGAATGGGAGCCAAAGGATATTCAGACGCGAATGCCGGTACTTAAACCGTTTATGGACATGGTTAAAAAGTACGGCACGCCATACATCGGTGGCGCGTTCTGTACTGACAGGCTAAAACTCATCCCTTTCACGAAATACTGCGATAACCATTTCGGGCGAGGTAATTACATCACATGGCTGGGTATTCGTGCAGACGAACCCCGTAGGCTGAAACCGAAATCGGGCATCCGGTATCTTGCCGAACTGTCAGATTTTGATAAGTCGGATGTTATCCGGTGGTGGCGAAAACAACCTTTTGATTTGCAAATCCCGGAGCATCTCGGGAACTGTGTTTTCTGCATCAAAAAGTCAACGCAAAAGCTGGGGCTTGCATGTAAAGACGAACCTGGTCTGATGCGAGTTTTTAATGAGCTGGTTACAGGCAAACACGTCAGGGATGGTCATCGCAGAACAGGTAAAGACGTTATGTACCGTGGTCACCTGACGCTTGACGGAATTGCCAGAATGTCTGCCAACAGCGACTACAGAAATTTGTATCAGGCGATGGTACAGGCCAGGCGATTCGATACCGGCTCGTGTTCAGAGTCATGTGAAATCTGGGGTGATCAATTGGAATTGAAATTCGAAGAGGTAGGGGTATGACAACCGAAATTAACTACCATGCACTGCTTGAGCGCGCACGGAATAAAGTGCAGAGCATTGAGTTCGCCTTAACACAGAGTGCATTCGCTGAGATTCGCGCTGAGCTTGAAGATGATTTAGAACTGGCACGGATTGCACTGGCATCTCTGGAAGTTGAGCCAGATGAACGCGCAGCCTATGAATTATTTATGGAAAAGCGTTTCGGTAAAACAGTCGATCGTCGGAGAGCAAAAAACGGTGATAACGAGTACATGGCGTGGGATATGGCTCTCGGCTGGGTCGTCTGGAAACAACGCGCTGGCATGAGTCTTTCAACTGCACAACCACAGGAGGGTCAACAATGAACAACTTAATGACAACAAAACAAGTCGCCGAATTCTGTGGCGTTTCAATATCGACGGTGCTTCGCTGGAACAGTGTAAACCGGAGGACTGGTCAGAAATATCGGCCTGATTTTCCAGATCCTGATATTAAATCCTGCCCAAATAAATGGGCATCACGTAAGATATACAGGTTTGCAGGAGTAATTGAGTAACAAACATTAGCTCAAATGTGAGCTGGCACATCTATGGCACAAGCCAAACAGATCTGACTGTCTGCTCTGTATCAAGAGCAGACAAGCTATTTATTTTTTTACATGAAAATGCGCGCTCTTTGGACGTTAGGGTTATTCTATCCAGAGCCAGCAGCACCTCTTAGCCAAGTACATAATTGCAGGCACAATCCGGCATCGATGTGCAGCTCCGGTCGCTGAACTGCTGGAAAACCCTTCCGTTCATAAGCCAGTCTCGATACGTGGCAACAGTATCATTGATACAATTTATTTTAATTTTCCCGTACCTCGAAGAAGTGATAGGTATTGATCAGTGGCAAGTAATGGTAGATTATTCTCTTGGCTAGAGTCGATATCTCTAATTAAAATTGTACGGTTTTTTATGCTGAACTTGTATTTAGCCTCCAGCATTGCCCAAAACATTCTTTTATTTAATCTTGATAGTCTTATAAAATTTACAAGACCTTCAAGGCTCATAACTAAAACTTTCGCCCCTTTTGACTCTTTAAGGTTGCTAATTTCGTTATAAATCTTTTCAGCACTTTCTTTCTCTAAAACAAGATCTGAGATTATCACTAAATGATAAATACCCTTTCTGCGCTTTATTAAGCATTCCCTCCCGTCATAATTAATAACCACATCATTATTTAGAATTGGGATAACGCCTTTAACCTGATCGATCCCTTGCAATGCTTTTTTCTTATACATGCTACAAAGCTTTTCATGAGATTTCAAACCCATTTCAATCAAAGATGATGCTTTAGACTGTATAGATAATACATAGTCATTTTCTACAATAAGAATATCAACTAGTTCTCTTTTTTTATTACCCTCAATAATATCTGGAGAAAAAAACACTTCCTCCGGTGAAAAGACCTGCCGCAAAGCATGGTATATAAGAGCTTCCTGCTCATATCCCTCAGAGCCGTTTTCACTGACGCTAAATTCATATGTTAATACGGTATCGTTTGGTTCATGAACACTTGCTAGGTAAGATTTTTTATCGATTACACTTAGTGGCAGACTAATTATTTTCTCGTTACCAGTCAAAGCATTGTTGCAGAATTCATCCATTGCTTCATTACCTTCCCTAAATCCTGAATTGAGAGAATATGAATTAGCACAAAATTTTTTTAAACATTCACACGGTAAATTTTCCGAAACTTTTATTTTCAGGTCCATAACACGCATTGTATGCGAGTCAAAAAATGATAATAGAATACCATCATAAGCGCCTGACAATAACAAATCCAGCCCTTTAATTTCATCTGCCTCTCTTGGTGGATAGGCTAGTAAAAATGGATTATCGACATTATCTTCAATCAACATCCCAATCACTAGTATATTTTTAGTAGATAAACCTACCAAAAAGTGGATAGGTGCTCCTGACCAGACGGATTTAATTATAGGAAGGCTTGATTTAAGTATTATGTGGATATTACGATTTTCACTATCTACCCACACTCCATGTAACTCATTGTTTAAATAGGCCAAAAGTTTAGTATTCATTTCAACTTTCATTTCCTTATTGTGATAATGATGGTGTTCAACACAAACTGGCCAGCAGTTCCAGTATAGTACATCAGTAACTTAGATTGCTTAACTGCAAATCGCGCGTTTTCTAAACATCATATATCCGCTCCTCGCTCAAAGCGGACTGTCATATTTTATTGCGTTCAAAATATGCAAACTGTCAGTTGGTGTCTGAACCAGAACAAGTAACAATCGATTCAACTCTCTCCCACCATGCCTGGTAGGCTTTACGCTGTTCTTCTAAATAATCACTCTTGTCATAAACTTGCCATACCCCCGGCAGTTTATGACCGAGCATTATTTCTGCGATATGAGGCGCAGTAAGATCAGAAAAGTTTGTTCGTGCTGTTCGCCTCAAATCATGCAGAGACCAATGAGGGAATTGATACCCCAAACGCCGCCATGCATACTGCATTAAATTGTAAGGCAGCGACTGCAATGATGTCCGACCAACGGGTTCCCTGCTTCCTTCCTTAGTAAAAAGCATATCGGAACCATTGTTCATAGAAATAGCGTACTTTATAAGCTCTTCAACCGGTTCAATAATGGGCCGCTTTAGCGGTTCGCCCGTTATCTCCCCAGTCTTATGTCGTTCTGGTGGTACAGTCCATACTTTATTAATGAAATCAAAATCGTCCACCCTGGCGGTAATTAGCTCTGAACTACGGCAGCCAAAATGCAGCAATAGTTTAATGAAGGCCCGGTATTTAGGAACCATTCGAGAACCATCGATCGCAGCATAAAGGATTTTAATTTCATCATGTGTCAGAAACCGTTTCTTCTGACCTTTACGGATATCCATATCTTTACCCGTGATATCCGACAGCGGGCGAGTTTCAATGAGCTTTCTCTTATACGCCCAGACATGGGCCTGCTTTGCGTTAATTAGCAATCGGTCTGCTATTGCTGGAGTCTTAGTGCTAAGAGGCTCCAGGACTTCTAACCAATCATGCAATGTAGCTGCATCGTGAGGGATATTCCCGATTTTAGAGAACAGGTGCAGCTCAAACGAGCGGAGTATCTGTTCAGAGCCTTTTTTATTTTTTACACAATATGCTTCATACCAGGCACGGATCACAGACTCTACCGTCATGGCTTCAGTAGCTTTTCGTTTTTCAGCCTGCTTGACCAATCGTGGATTACGGTTTGACTCGAGTTCACCACGGAGACGGATAACTTCTTCTCTGGCCTCTTTTAATCCAGTTGCTGGGTAAGTTCCGATATCAAGACGCTCACCTTTCCCTGCCCATTGATAACGATATTGGAACACTACGCGACCTTTCGGTGATACTCTGACAGATAGACCATCACGATCGGATTTAACCAAAACCTTATCACGTTCCTTTCCAACGACTGAACGCAACCACGCATCAGACAGCGCCATTACTCACCTTGTACAAATCGCAAAACACCTCTGCTGCTTTGTACATTATGTACAAGCATATGTACAGATTTTTGATGAAAGCAAGCAGATCGATTTAAAGTTACATGAAAGAATTTTCAATTAAAGAAGCCACATAACTAAATGTATTTAAATGAGTTATATAGCTCAATCTCAATTAACTGAAAGGATTTTGAAAGAGTAAAAGAGCTTTAATTTGGGCTTAATTATTGGGGTGAGAAATAATGGCAAAAGTGCGGCGCTTCGCCACCTCTTGCAAATAAGGAGACAACGTCATAATTCTTTCTTCTTGAGTAAGCGGCATCGCGCCGCGCTTGTTGAAAACGAAAAATTGCGGCTATTTTACCCATCAACGGGGGGGAGGCAATCAGTGTTTACACAGGAGCTGCTCCAGTTCGTGCAACGATGAAACGGTCCAGGTGGGCGCGATGCCTTCTGGTTGCTCGCGATGGTGCGCATTCAGCCAGCAGGTCGCAAGCCCGGCGTTGATGCCACCGAGAATATCGGACTCAGCAGTGTCGCCAACCATCAGCACGCGTGAACGGTCAGGATTGCCCGCCTGTTCCAGCGCATAATCGAAAATTTTCTTATTCGGTTTAGCAACGCCAACTTCTTCGGAAATCACCAGCAAATCGAAGTAATCACGCAGGCCCGTACGTTCCAGACGCACTTGCTGCAAGGCGCTAAAGCCGTTGGTGATGATGCCGATTTTGGCGTTGCCACGAATGGCGTTAAGCAGAGAAACCGCGCCCGGCAGCGGCGTACAGATTTCCGCCATCGCATTAATAAAGGCTTCGTTGAGTTTACCCGGCTCGACGTTCAGCCGTTCGGCCCAGCTCTCAAACCGCCCGTGCTGAAGCTGTAATGAAGTGATCGCGCCGTTTTGATAATCCACCCACAGTGGCTTGTTAACGGCCTGATAGTCCTGAAAATCTTCAGCGGTAAAGGTGACGCTGTAATCAAGAAACATCCGCTGCAGGCCGGTGAATGAGTCAAAGGTAAACAGCGTTTCATCGGCATCAAAGAAAATCCAGTCCCACTTCATTATTCCACCTTGTATTACATACTGATTGGCAACGCCATGATGATGGCGTCTTCGCGACCGTCCGTGGTGGGGTAGTAATTGCGGCGAATCGTCGCCTCGTTAAAGCCTAAACTTTCGTACAGGGCAATGGCGGCAGCGTTTGAGGCACGGACTTCCAGCCATAGCGTCGCCACACCGCGTTTTTCCAGTTCGTCGATCAGATGTTCCAGCAGCGCCCTTCCCAATCCCTGACGCTGATAGTCGGGATCGACCGCAATATTGAACAATGTAGCTTCATCCAGCACCACTTGCGTAATCGCAAACGCCGCCATTTTGCCGTTTTGCGTTAACTGAAAGTTGAGATAACGCTCGCCCTGGTTGCTGGCAAAGGTTTTTTCACTCCACGGAAAGGCGTGGGCGCGTTGTTCAATGTGGTAAGCCGCCGGTAAATCAGTCGTTTCGAGGGAAGAAATCGTGTTCATATGTGCAAATCTGTTGCCATAACGCGGCGCGTGCCGTTGGGTTTGCCCGTAATTCGGTGAGCGCCGGTGATGCCACCTGAGCGCCTTCCAGTGATAGCGGTTCGTCAGTACCCAACCGCCAGCTGTTGCAGCGACTGCCTTGCGGCAGCATCGCGATTTTTTCTGGCGTCAGTTGCAGCACCTGGTCGGGGCTGACGGTTAATGCGCGCAGAACATCGCTCACTAAAGGATCAGTCAGGGCGGGAAGATCGTTTGCCACCATCACCAGACGGACGTGTGCCGGGATCGCAATGGCAATCTCCCCCTGCAACGCGCCAGGGCGACGCAGCGACCACTGGGTAATGCCCAGTTGCTGTAACTGCCAGTCTCGTCGGGATGTCATAGCGAATCGCTCCTGTTGTCAGGGGCGCAAATATAGCAAATTCGTCGATACCGCGCCAACATATGGCTATAATCGCCGCCAGTATCAATTGAGGAGCATTCCATGTCTGCATTTACCCCGGCAAGTGAAGTCTTGCTGCGTCACAGTGATGATTTCGAACAAAGCCGTATTCTGTTTGCCGGAGACTTACAGGATGACCTGCCCGCGCGTTTAGATACCGCGGCCAGCCGTGCTCATACCCAGCAATTCCACCACTGGCAGGTGTTAAGCCGCCAGATGGGGGATAACGCCCGTTTTAGTCTGGTCGCCACGGCGGATGACGTCGCAGATTGCGATACGCTGATTTACTACTGGCCGAAGAACAAACCGGAAGCCCAGTTCCAGTTGATGAATTTACTTTCTCTGCTGCCAGTGGGGACAGATATTTTTGTCGTTGGCGAGAACCGCAGCGGCGTGCGCAGCGCCGAGCAGATGCTGGCAGATTATGCGCCGTTGAATAAAGTCGACAGCGCTCGTCGCTGTGGCCTCTATTTTGGTCGTCTGGAAAAACAGCCGGTATTTGATGCCGATAAATTCTGGGGCGAATACAGCGTCGATGGCCTGACGGTCAAAACGCTGCCTGGCGTGTTTAGCCGCGACGGTCTGGATGTCGGTAGCCAGTTGCTGCTCTCGACGTTAACTCCGCACACGAAAGGTAAAGTGCTGGATGTCGGCTGTGGCGCGGGTGTGCTTTCAGTTGCCTTTGCGCGCCATTCGCCGAAAATCCGTCTCACCTTGTGCGATGTCTCTGCCCCGGCGGTAGAAGCCAGCCGCGCGACGCTTGCAGCCAACGGTGTTGAAGGTGAAGTCTTTGCCAGCAACGTCTTTTCCGAGGTGAAAGGTCGTTTTGATATGATCATCTCCAACCCGCCGTTCCACGATGGGATGCAAACCAGCCTGGATGCGGCGCAAACGCTGATTCGCGGTGCGGTGCGTCATCTTAATAGCGGCGGCGAGCTGCGAATTGTAGCGAACGCCTTCCTGCCTTATCCGGACGTGCTGGATGAGACATTTGGCTTCCATGAAGTTATCGCGCAAACCGGGCGCTTCAAGGTGTATCGCGCCATTATGACCCGCCAGGCGAAGAAAGGTTAAGTATCCCGCCGCAAGCCTTGCCGGATGCGGCGTAAACGCCTTATCCGACATACCAAACCTGCACGTTAGCCCTTGTAGGCCAGATAAGACGCGCCAGCGTCGCATCTGGCATCTGCCCCCGAATGCCGTGTCGGATGCGGCGTGAACGCCTTATCCGACCTACAAACGAATTATCCACAATCCGCTGATGGCCATTTTTCCAGCAATTACACCTCCGGCGATAATTAACTATTGACGAAAAGCTGAAAACCACTAGAATGCGCCTCCGTGGTAGCAATTCTTTTTAAGAATTGATGGTATGCGAAGGTGGCGGAATTGGTAGACGCGCTAGCTTCAGGTGTTAGTGTCCTTACGGACGTGGGGGTTCAAGTCCCCCCCCTCGCACCAAAAACCACGTTGATATTGCTCGCACTGGGCGAAGGTGGCGGAATTGGTAGACGCGCTAGCTTCAGGTGTTAGTGTTCTTACGGACGTGGGGGTTCAAGTCCCCCCCCTCGCACCAAACGAGGCGATATCAAAAAAGTAAGATGACTGTGCGAAGGTGGCGGAATTGGTAGACGCGCTAGCTTCAGGTGTTAGTGTCCTTACG